>ENA-UOVV01000388-UOVV01000388.1-compost-metagenome-genome-assembly--contig:-NODE-388-length-55776-cov-14.135568_pt1 | contig 55776 bp, 63 predicted proteins | sample MGYA00238155_ERZ761577 | MGnify/ENA primary metagenome ERZ761577 (study PRJEB28898, sample SAMN06268775) | compost metagenome | isolation source: Emeryville, CA | place: USA:Emeryville, CA | collected... | reverse complement strand
TACCAGGAGGACGATTTCTGACGTGGCCTACGACCAGAACAACATCTTCGCAAAAATTCTCCGCAAGGAAGCGCCCTGCTTCGCCGTCTATGAAGATGATATGACGCTCGCCTTCATGGATGTGATGCCGCAGGCAGAAGGACACACGCTCGTCATTCCGAAGTTCCCTGCAGAGAATATTTTCGATCTCGATCCGGAATATGCAGGCGCGATGGCAAAGACCGTGAAAAAGGTTGCCGCCGCCGTGAAGCAAGCCTTTGCCGCACCGGGTATCATGATCGCGCAGTTGAATGGCGCGCCGGCGGGCCAGACGGTCTTTCACATTCACACCCATATCATTCCCCGTTCCGAGGGAATCGATATGAAGCTGCATGCGCGCGAGCTGGCAGATTTCGAGGAACTGAAGCGCCACGCAGAAATGATCAAGAAAGTGCTCGGCTAACAGCCTCGCAAGGCGGGGGCACTCAAGGGGGAGGAAAAGATGCGCAGTCTCAAATATGGCGCAGCCGCCGTGCTGCTCGCGCTTGCGGCTGGCTGTTCGGAGGGAGAGCCGACCTATGAACTGGAAGCAGTGACCGGCCCTTCCCCGTTTCACGGGATTCATGGCCTCACCATTACCAGCGAAGGACGCCTTCTCGCGGGCAGCGTGATCGGTCGCGCGATCTATGAGGTGGACCGCAAGACCGGAGACACAAGCATCTTCGAGCCATCCCCCGAAGGCATGGCTGACGACATTGAGGAAGGGCCGGATGGCACGCTTGCGTGGACAGCCTTTCTCGACGGCAAGGTCTATGCCCGCAAGCCCGACGGCACGCTGCTGACACTTGCGGAAGGCCTGCCCGGCCTTAACTCACTTGCCTGGCGAGAAGATGGTCGCCTCTTCGCCACACAGGTTTTCCTTGGTGATGCGCTTTATGAACTTGATCCCACAGGCGCAAACCCGCCCCGCAAGATCATGGAAGGCATGGGCGGGCTCAACGGCTTTGATTTTGGCCCAGATGGAAAACTCTATGGCCCGATCTGGTTCAAGAAGCAGGTCGCCCGCATCGATGTAGATGCGGCAACGCTCGAAGTCATCGCGGAAGGCTTCGCCACACCGGCAGCGGTGAACTTCAACTCGAAGCATGAGCTGCATGTCGTGGACACGGAAACGGGCCATGTCTATCGCGTGGACATCGAGACAGGCGAAAAGACGCTGCTCGCCGAAGTGCTGCCTGCCATCGACAATCTCGCTTTTGATGCAGAGGACAATCTCTACATCACCAACATGGCGGACAATGCCATCATCGCCATCGACACCGGAACGGGTGCCGCCGAAACAATTGTCTCCGGTCCTCTCGCCATTGCAGGCGACATCGAAATCTCCGGGGATACGCTCTATATCGCTGATCTCTTCGCCATCCGGAAACTTGACCTCGCAAGCAACGAAGTGTCGGAGCTTGCCCGCGTCTGGTCCTCACCCATCGATTACCCGCTCAGCATTTCGGCGAGCGGCGACCGCATTGCGGTTGCAGGCCTCACCTCTGGTGCGGTGCAGACATTCGACAAGGCATCCGAACAATCGCTCGGCCTGCATCACGGTTTCACAGTGCCTGCCGATGCCGTGCTGCTCGAAGATGGCCGCATCGCCATTTCCGAATATGCGCGCGGTGCAATCGTGCTTGTCGATGGTGATGACTGGTCGAAGCGCACTGACCTCGCCACCGGGCTTGCAGGCCCGGCCATGCTCAAGCTTGATGGTAAGGGCGGGCTGTATGTCAGCGAGCATCTTGGCGGACGCCTGACCCGGATCAACATTGAGAATGGCGAGCGCAGCATCGTGGCGGAAGGCCTCAGCGCACCGGAAGGTTTCGACATCGCCCCCGATGGCAGCATCGTGATTGCCGAAGTCGGCGCGAAGCAAATTTCGACGATCAATCCGGAAACAGGCAAAAAGACCATCATCAGGGGCGATCTTCCCATCGGGTTCGATGCGCCTGAATCCGTGCCATCCCTCTTCATTCCAACCGGCGTGGCCGTTGCAGCAAACGGCGATATCTATTTCTCGTCAGATATCGACGTGCGCATTTACCGACTGAAAAAAGGATAAAAAGTATATGTGGAGTATCGTTGCCGTCTTTGTCGGGCTTCTCTCGGGCGCAGAAGCATTTGCCGTGACCGATATCGGCCTCTTCAAAACCGAAGACAGCTGCAAGGCAGCTCTCGCGAGGGCGCTCACTACAGAGCTCAACGCGGAAGCAGAAGCGGAGTACAAGGACGGATATCGCAGGTTCATCTGCGTACGGGTGGCGGAAACAGAGCCCCTCGCCAACATTCGATGATAAAAAAGGCCGCTCCTCTTTCGAGATAGCGGCCTTTTCCTTTTTCGTCAGGCGCGTCAGCCCATATGGAAGGCAACGAACTTGTTGCCATCAAGGTCGCGGAAATAAGCGCCATAGAAGCTGTCGCCGCGCAGGCCCGGCGCACCTTCATCCTTGCCACCAAGGCTCAGCGCCTTCGCGTGAACCTTGTCCACATTCTCCCGCGAACCAACCGCCAGCGCGACCATCGTGCCATTGCCGGCAGTCGCAGGCTGACCGTCATAGGGCTTTGTCACGGCCAGCATGGGGCCGCCATTGCTATAGCCCTGAAACCGGCCCGGATCCGCCATGGCGCGCTTCGCGCCAATCACGCCAAGAAGCTCGTCATAGAACTTCACAGCCCGGTCGAGATCATTCGTCCCGACCATCACATAACCAATCATCAGCCACTCCCTTGTCTTTTCTTTGGTTGCACAGAAAAGGACGGCCATCGCATTCCTGCCAGATGACCGTCCACTGTCTCGTCTCGCCTGCCGTAGCAGGCTTCAAACTCATTCCACCAGAAGCGGAACCTTTGGAACAGAGCCACCGCCTGCTCCGCCACCGGAGCCATCCTTCGGCTTGCGCGTACCGGGCTTCCGGTTGCCGCCGCTCGGGCTGCGAGGCTGCGCCGGTTCGATGTCGAAGACAAGCGCGTCGTCCTCGACCTTCACCACCACATGCCCGCCCTTCAGCAGACGTCCGAAGAGAACCTCATCTGCAAGCGGCTTCTTGATGTTCTCCTGGATAACACGGGCAAGCGGCCGCGCGCCCATCTGCTCATCATAGCCGCGCTCGGTGAGCCACTTGTTCGCATCCGGCGTAAGCTCGATGGTGACATTCCGGTCGGCAAGCTGTGCCTCAAGCTGCAACACGAACTTCTCGACGACCTGCGCGATAACTTCCTGCGGCAGATGGCCGAAGGGGATCACCGCATCAAGCCGGTTACGGAACTCCGGCGTGAAGAGCCGCTTGATGGCATCTTCGTCATCACCGACACGCTTCTTCTGCGCGAAGCCGATGGTGGGCTTCGCCATATCGGCAGCACCCGCATTCGTCGTCATGATGAGCACGACATTGCGGAAGTCGATCTTCTTGCCGTTATGGTCGGTCAGCTTACCGTGGTCCATGACCTGCAGAAGGATGTTGAAGAGGTCCGGATGCGCCTTCTCGATTTCGTCGAGAAGCAGCACACAATGCGGATGCTGGTCCACACCATCCGTCAGCAAGCCACCCTGATCGAAACCGACATAGCCGGGCGGCGCGCCGATCAGACGCGACACCGTGTGCCGCTCCATATATTCCGACATGTCGAAACGCAGCATCTCGACGCCGAGAATGGAGGCAAGCTGGCGCGCAACTTCGGTCTTGCCGACGCCGGTGGGACCGGAGAAGAGATAGCAGCCGATGGGCTTCTCCGCTTCGCGCAGGCCCGCCCGCGCAAGCTTGATCGAGGCCGCAAGCGCATCGATCGCCGCATCCTGCCCGAACACCACACGCTTCAGCTCGGTATCAAGATCCTTCAGCTTCTCCGTGTCGCTCTTCGACACCGACTTCGGCGGGATACGCGCCATGGTCGAGATGACAGCCTCGATCTCGCCGACACCGATCGTCTTCTTGCGGCGGGATTCCGGCAGCAGCATCTGCGATGCGCCCGCTTCGTCGATCACGTCAATCGCCTTGTCGGGAAGCTTGCGGTCATGCATGTATTTCGACGACAGCTCCACCGCCGCCTTCACCGCATCATTGGTGTAGCGAACCTTGTGGAAGTCCTCGAAATAGGGCTTCAGCCCCTTCAGAATCTTGATCGTGTCGGGAACGGAAGGCTCCGCCACATCAATCTTCTGGAAGCGCCGCACAAGGGCGCGGTCTTTCTCGAAATGCTGGCGATATTCCTTGTAGGTCGTCGAGCCGATGCAGCGGATCGAGCCGCTGGCAAGCGCGGGCTTCAGCAGGTTCGACGCATCCATCGCACCGCCGCTGGTCGCGCCAGCGCCGATAACGGTGTGAATTTCGTCAATGAACATGACCGCGCCCGGATAGGCCTCGATCTCCTTGATGACCGCCTTGATGCGCTCTTCAAAATCGCCGCGATAGCGCGTGCCGGCGAGCAGCGTGCCCATATCGAGGGAGAAGATCGTCGCATCCTTCAGAACTTCCGGCACCTCGCCCTTCACGATGCGCAGCGCAAGCCCCTCGGCAATGGCCGTCTTGCCAACGCCGGGATCGCCCACAAAGAGCGGGTTGTTCTTGGAACGGCGGCAAAGGATCTGGATCGTGCGCTCAACCTCACGCTCGCGGCCGATCAGCGGATCAATCTTGCCCTGCTTTGCCTTCTCGTTGAGGTTCACGCAGTAATTGTCGAGCGCCTCGGTTGTGCGGCCCTTGGTGCCGCGCTCGCTGGTGCCGCCCGTCTCTGCTTCTTCATGCACACCGCGCACAGGCCGCGTCTCGCTCATGTCACTACGCTTGGCGATGCCGTGGCTGATGTAATTCACGGCGTCATAGCGCGTCATGTCCTGCTCTTGCAGGAAATAGGCGGCATGGCTCTCCCGCTCGGCAAACATGGCAACGAGCACATTGGCGCCCGTCACCTCTTCCCGGCCGGAAGACTGGACGTGAATGACCGCGCGCTGGATCACGCGCTGGAAACCGGCTGTGGGCTTGGAATCCTCACCATTGTCCACGACAAGGCTGGAAAGCTCATTGTCGATGTAATTGACGAGCTGCTGGCGAAGCAGATCCATATCGACATTACAGGCCCGCATCACGGCTGCGGCGTCCTGGTCGTCCATCAGCGCGAGAAGCAGATGTTCCAGCGTCGCATATTCGTGATGGCGCTCATTGGCGAGCGCCAATGCGCGGTGAAGGCCCTCTTCGAGACTGCGTGAAAACGTCGGCACGTGCGAACCTTCCCTTCTGCTGCTTGACCACTATACAGCTTGAACGCGCAACTACTCTCTTTCCATCGTACATTGCAGCGGATGCTGGTGCTGCCGCGCGAAATCCATGACCTGCGTCACCTTGGTTTCTGCCACCTCATAGGTATAGAGGCCGCACACACCCACACCATGCTGATGCACATGGAGCATGATTACAGTCGCTTCCTCCCGCCCCTTGTTGAAGAACCGCTCCAGAATGTGAATGACGAACTCCATCGGCGTGTAGTCGTCATTCAGGAGCAGAACCTTGTAGAGGGAGGGTTTCTTGGTTTTCGGCTTCGTCTTCGTGATGACGCCGGTACCCACTCCGCCGTCCTCGTCATCACCGCGCCGCCTTTCGTCCGACATCCCCGTTCCTGCTCGCTTCTTACTGCCAGCCGGTGACCCGGCTGCTGACTATAGATAGGTAACCCTATCAAAATTCAAAGACCGTCAGCATTCTAGCCGGATTCGCCCGCTCTGGGGCGAGCCGGTGGCGACTTCGGAAACAGCCTCCCCTATGCGAGTTGGGCCGCCCTTGCCACGCCTGCAAGGTTTAGCATTCGTTAACCATGTTAATATTTTGGTAATACTCTGGCCGCTATCCTGCAAATCGTGTCCAAATGCCGGGGATACTTGAGTTTTTTCGCCATTTCCGGCCCCGAGGGTCTTCGCAAGCTGTGGTTCTTTGACTACAGTGATTTGGGGATAAGTTTCGTGGTCGCGCGCATCGGCAGGGTGCGCTGGCAGAAGGGGTAAAGGCGTATGCAGGAACCTGCGCTCACGAGTTTTGCGCGCACTTCCTTCCCTCTCAGGCGGGGTGCTTTGGGCGCCGCGCTGGCCATGTGCCTTGCGATTTTCGCTTTCGCCCTTCCCGCCCCTGCTGCAGCCTCCGCCAAATCCGCCGCGCTGGTCATGGACGCCCATACGGGCAAGGTCCTCTATTCCCGCAATGCCGACGAATATCGCTACCCCGCTTCGCTGACCAAGGTGATGACCCTCTATCTCCTCTTCGAGAAGCTGGATAAAGGGGAGATCACCCTCAAGTCGCGCATCAAGATGACGGCGAAAGGCGCGGGCATGCCGCCCTCCAAGCTCGGCCTGCGCGCCGGTGAAACGCTCACCGTCGAGGAAGCGATCCTCGCCCTCATCACCCGTTCCGCCAATGACGTGGCCTCCGCCACCGGCGCCTTCATCGCCGGCACCGAAGATGCCTTCGCCGTGCAGATGACGAAGAAGGCCCGCGCGCTTGGCATGAGCAAGACAACCTACAAGAACGCCTCGGGCCTGCCCGACAAGGACCAGCGCACCACGGCGCGGGATCAGGCAACGCTTGCAAAGCGCATCAAGGAAGATTTCCCGCAATATTACGCCTATTTCAGCACCGAGCATTTCGAGTGGCGGAAGGCGCGCATCCATAACCACAACAGGCTTCTCGGACGCTATGAAGGCACGACGGGCCTCAAGACCGGCTATACCCGCGCCTCCGGCTTCAACCTCACGGCCACGGTGGAACGCGACAACAAATCCCTGATCGGCGTCGTCATGGGCGGCGAAAAGGCAAAGCTCCGTGATGACCACATGGTCGAACTTCTCGATCAGGCATTCCCGCGCGCCGTCGCCATGAAGCCGGGCCAGAGCGCCACGCGCCTCGCGGCTGCCACCACCCCGCCGCCACCGCCGATACTCCGTCCCGCCGCGACCATTCCGGCAGAAGATCGCAATGCGCTCCTCCAGCTTGCAGCCTCGATCGACGAGCAGCCCGAGGCAGAACCTGCCGTCGCCACGGTGAACACCGTCGCAGCGCCCGCCCCTGTTCAATCCGCAGCACTTTCCGCGCCCGTGCCTGCGCCTACCCCTGCCGCCCAGACGCTTGCAGCACCCGAAGCACCGGCAACCGCCGCAGCCGAGCCTGCCGCTCCCGTGGACAGCGTCACGGCCTATGCCGTCGCCGCCATCCGATCGGCGGAAGGCCCCGTCCGGCAGGCAAGCCGCGAAATCGGTAATTTCCTTGTCGCCCCGGCCAATGCTGCGGTGAACCCCGATGCGGCTGCGAACCCGCTTCTGATATCGCCCGCCGCAAACGATCCTGCCCGCACCGAGCCTGTCGCCGCTCGCTCCTGGCGTGACGGTGATCCGCTCATCCCCGAAGGCACATGGGTCATTCAGATCGGTGCCTATGCCAATCAGGCTGATGCCGTGGAAAGCATCCGCAAGGCGGTGCGTGCCGCCCCTGCAGAGCTTGGCGATGCCGTTCCTGTGACCATCCCGGTCAAGACGGCTGACAGCCGCACGCTCTATCGCTCGCGCTTTGGCGGCTTTGAGGGTGAACAGGCTGCCCGCGACGCCTGTGGCCGCCTCGCCCGGCAATCGATACAGTGCATTCCGATCCCGCCGACGAACTGGGCATTGCCGAAATCTGCCGAAGCCCGCGAAAACCGGCGCGGCTAGGCTCCCGCCCTCGCGGCTCTCATCTTCTCCAGCGGAAGCTCCAGCATATCAACCAGCGCCCGCACCTCTGCGCGCGCTGCGACATGCGACATGGACATCTGCGTATCGACGCCCTCCTCCCGGAGATCGAGCAGCGTCAGGCCGGAGGGGAACATCTCGCGGAAAATCACGCGCTCGCCAAAGCCCGGCCCTGCGCGAAACCCGATGCGCCCTGCAAGCGCCGTCAGCACAGATTCAACGCGCCGCTTGTTCTTCGCATCGAGATGCGAGAGACGGTTGCGGACGACCACCCAGTCAATCTCGCCGCCATCGCGTACAGCGCGGCGTTTGCGGCTTTCCCAGACCATCTCGCTGTAAACGCTCGGCCCCTTGATGCGATAGGTCTGCGGATCGACCCGGCCCAGCAGGTCGAAATCCACAAAGCTGTCATTCATGGGCGTGACAAGCGTGTCCGCCCGCGCATGGCCAAGGCGTGACAGGTTGCTGTCCGAGCCGGGGCAGTCGATGACCAGAAAATCATTCTCGGCCGAAAGCCGCGCGATGGTTGCATCAAGCTCGGCCTCTTCCGCCGCATTGGCCTCGGCAACGGTCGGCGCATTGGACTTCGTGATGACCACATGGTCCGGCATGACGAGGTTCACATTTGCCGCGTCCGCCCAAGCCTTGCGGTTTTCCACATAGCGGGTCAGCGAACGCTGCCGGCCATCCAGGTCAATGGAGCCGACGCGGAATCCCTCGCGCAGCAAGAAGGCAATGAGATGCATGGCGGTGGTGGTCTTGCCGGACCCGCCCTTTTCATTACCGAGCACAATTATATGTGCCTTTGGACGCGCCCGCTCATCGCCAGTCATGGCCTAGCCAACTCACCTAAACCCCATCGAATCGAGGGGAAGTCTGGTGGCAGAGAGGAAGGGCGTCAACATCGAGCGAAAGAGCAGCAGGTGAAACGCGGTATCCTCTTGCAGCCTCCCCCATCCCTCCGGCTACACTGAGAAAATCTGCTGGCGGGGGCCGGTCGTTGCCGCCTCACCTCCTGGCGACAACATCCGGAGACCAAAAGCATGAAAGGCCTGCTCACTCTCGACCAGCTTTCAGACCTCGTTGCGAGCGGCGAGATTGATACCGTCGTCATGGCAATGCCAGACATGCAGGGGCGCCTTGTCGGCAAGCGCATGGCCGCCCCCTACTTCCTCGATACCGCCGTCCATGAAACCCATGCCTGCAACTACCTCCTCACCGTGGACACGGATATGGAGCCGGTGCCGGGCTACAAGGCAGCAAGCTGGGCACAGGGCTATGGCGACTTCGCGCTGAAGCCCGATCTGGCAACGCTGCGCCGCATTCCCTGGCTGCCGGGCACGGCGCTCGTCATCTGCGATACGGTGGACCATGACGGGCAGGACGTGCCCCATGCACCGCGCTCGATCCTGAAGAAGCAGTTGAAGCGCGTCGCCGCAATGAAGATGAAAGCCTTCACCGCTTCCGAGCTTGAGTTCTATCTCTTCGATGACAGCTACGAGACGGCGCATGAAAAGCGCTATCACGGCCTGAAGACGCCCAACTGGTATATCGAAGACTACCACATCTTCGCGACCACCAAGGAAGAAGGCTTCATGCGGGCCATCCGCAATGGCCTTGAGGGCGCGGGCATCCCGGTGGAAAACACCAAAGGCGAATGGGGCCCCGGCCAGGGCGAAATCAATATCCGCTATGCCGAAGCGCTGGAGATGGCCGACCGCCACACCATTCTGAAAAACGGCATCAAGGAAATCGCCTGGCTGCACGGCAAGGCCGTCACCTTCATGGCGAAGTGGAACTATGAGCTTGCCGGTTCCTCCTGCCATATCCACATGTCGCTCTGGGACGAGAAGGCAAAGTCCGCGCATTTCTTCGACGAAAAGGCCGAGCCTTACGGCATGTCGGAACTTTGTCAGCAATTCCTCGCAGGCCAGCTTCGCCATGCGCGTGAGATCACCTATCTCCTCGCGCCGACCGTCAATTCCTATAAGCGCTTCGTGAATGGCTCCTTCGCGCCGACCAACATCGTCTGGTCGAATGACAATCGCACGGCGGGCTTCCGCATGTGCGGCACGGGCAAGAGCCTGCGTATTGAATGTCGCATTGGCGGCGCGGATCTGAACCCCTATCTCGCCTATGCGGGACTTCTGGCAGCAGGTCTTGAAGGCGTCGAAAAAAAGCTCACGCTTGAGCCAGAGTTCCGTGGCGATGCCTATGGCGCTGCGGGCATTCCCACGCTCCCCAAAAACCTGCGCGATGCGCTGAGCGAGATGGAAAATTCCGACACGCTCCGCAAGGCGCTGGGCGACGATGTGATTGAACATTATCTCCACACCGGCCGCTGGGAGCAGCATGAATATGAACGCCGCGTGACCGATTGGGAACTGATGAGAGGATTTGAACGAGGATGAGTGAAGTTCTGAAAGTCATTTCCCCGGTTGACGGGAGCGTCTATGCCGAGCGCCCGCTCGCCACATGGGCAGAAATAGACAGCGCCCTGACCTCCGCGAAAGCAGCACAGGCGGCGTGGAAATTCGTTCCCATAGCCGAGCGCGCGGCCCTTTGCCTGCGCTTCATCGACACGTTTCTTGCCATGCGCGACGAGATCGTGCCCGAGCTTGCCTGGCAGATGGGCCGCCCCATCGCCTATGGCGCGGGCGAGCTGCGCGGCTTCGAAGAACGCGCGCGCTACATGATCTCGATTGCCGAGGAAGCCCTCGCCGACATTGACGCAGGACCGAAAGAAGGTTTCCGTCGCTGGGTGCGGCGCGAGCCGCTTGGCGTCGTGCTCGCCATTGCTGCCTGGAACTATCCCTATCTGATCGCGGTGAACTCCGTTGTCCCTGCCATCATGGCGGGCAATGCCGTCATCCTGAAACATTCAGGCCAGACGCCGCTCTGCGCCGAGCGTTTCGCCACGGCCTTCGAAAAGGCAGGCGCACCGGACGGGCTTTTCCAGATCGCGCATATGAGCCATGAGATGACGGAGCGCACCATTGCGGATCAGCGCACCAATCACGTCATATTCACGGGCTCCGTCTCGGGCGGCCATGCCATTGTTCATGCCGCCGTTGATCGCTTCATCGATATCGGGCTCGAACTGGGCGGCAAGGACCCCGCCTATGTGCGCCCCGATGCAAACCTGCCCTTCGCCGTCGAAAATCTTGTGGATGGCGCTTTCTTCAATTCTGGCCAGTCCTGCTGCGGCAAGGAGCGGCTCTATGTCCATGCCGATGTCTATGATGATTTCGTGGAGGGCTTTGTGGAGCTGACGAAGAAATACAAGCTCGGCAGCCCGCTTGATCCCGACACCACAATCGGCCCGATGGTGCGCAGTTCTGCCGCCGCTTTCGTGCGCGGCCAGATCGAACAGGCAAAGCGCGCCGGCGCCCGCGCGCTGGTGGGCGAAGCGCATTTCCCCGCTTCAAAAGCGGGTACGCCCTACCTCGGCCCAGAAGTGCTGGTTGATGTGAACCACCAGATGGATGTGATGCGCGAGGAGAGCTTCGGCCCTGTCGTCGGCATCATGAAAGTCTCCTCCGATGAAGAAGCCATCAACCTGATGAATGACAGCTCGCTCGGCCTCACCGCCTCCGTCTGGACGGAAGACGTGGAAGCGGGCGAACGCATTGGCGAGCGCATCGAAACCGGCACCTTCTTCCTCAATCGCTGCGACTATCTGGACCCTGCCCTTGCCTGGACGGGTGTGAAGGATACGGGTCGCGGCGCCACGCTTTCGCGCGTCGGCTATGAACATCTGACGCGGCCGAAAAGCTTTCACCTGAGAACCAAAACAAAATGATCGACAATTATTCGAGCATCACCGGCAACTGGAACTTCCCGACGAAAATCCGCTTCGGTGCCGGGCGCATCAAGGAGCTTGCAGATGCCTGCGCGGCAGCGGGCATCAACCGTCCGCTTCTCGTCACCGATCCGGGGCTGAAGCCCCTGCCGATGATTGCGGAGGCGCTTGCCCTTCTTGAAAAGAGCAACATCCCGCCCGCGCTTTTCACCGATGTTCACCCGAACCCGGTGGGCGCGGATGTGGAAGCGGGCCTCGAGGTCTTTCGCAAAGGCAAGCATGACGGCGTGATCCTTGTTGGCGGCGGCAGCGCGATGGACGCAGGCAAGGCCATCGCCTTCATGTCGGGCCAGACGCGCCCCATCTGGGATTATGAAGACCGCGAGGACTGGTGGACACGCGCTGACCCGGCAGGCATCGCCCCGGTGATTGCAGTACCCACCACAGCAGGCACTGGTTCCGAAGTTGGCCGCGCCGCCGTCATCACGGACGAACGCGACCACACGAAGAAGATCATCTTCCACCCGAAGATGATGCCGGTTGATGTGATCGCCGACCCGGAACTGACCGTTGGCCTCCCCGCCCACATCACCGCCGCCACGGGCATGGATGCGCTGTCGCACAGCCTCGAAGCCTATTGCTCGCCCTTCTGGCACCCGCTCGCACAGGGCATCGCGCTCGAAGGAATGCGGCTCTGCAAGGAATGGCTGCCCGTTGCCACGAAGAACGGCAGCAATATCGAGGCGCGATCCTTCATGCTCGCCGCCTCTTCCATGGGCGCGACCGCCTTCCAGAAGGGCCTCGGCGCGATGCATGCGATGAGCCATCCCTGCTCCTCGCTGCGTGGTACGCATCACGGCCTCACCAACGCAGTGGTGATGCCCTATGTGCTGATGCACAACCGCGCAGCCATCGAAGAAAAGCTCGCTGCCGCCGCGCGCTATCTCGGTCTCAAGGATCAGAGCTTCACTGGCTTTGTGGACTGGGTTCTGGCGTTGCGCGAGGAAGTCGGCATTCCTCACACGCTGAAGGAAATCGGCGTGGACAGGGATGCCATTCCGGAAGCCGCCCCCATGGCGCTGGAAGATCCCTCAACCGGCGGCAACCCGCTGCCGATGAGCCGCGCTGACTACGAAAAGCTTTACGCGAACGCGATCGAAGGTCGCCTCGCCTGATCCAACAGACTGCCCGGGCGCCGTGGGCCTTGCGCATCATGGCGCCCGGGTAATCCCCTCCTGAACGCGTACCGAGCGCAAGCGGCGGCACATCAGACCCACCCGCCAGTGCGAGGCTGATTGAGTTCCGCACGGCGCGCCGCTATCTTCCGCGCGTTCTCAACGGAGGTCTGTGCCTATGCCGCTCGACACATCCAGCTACGCCATTCCCGTTGCCCGCAGCGCCGCCGACCTGCGTGAAGCCGTTTCTGAATGGCGGAAACAGGGGCTCAGTGTCGCGCTCGTTCCCACCATGGGCGCGCTGCATGAAGGCCATCTCTCGCTGGTCGATCTCGGCCGCACCCGCGCGGATCGCGTCGTCGTCTCTATTTTCGTCAACCCGACGCAATTCGCCCCGAACGAGGATTTCTCCGCCTATCCGCGCACCGAGGCGGCGGATGCCGCAAGGCTTGAAGGCAAGGCCCACCTCATCTTCGCGCCCGATGCGGCAGATATGTATCCGCAGGGCTTTTCCACGACCATCTCGCTCACCGGCGTGACCGAACCACTCGAAGGCGAGTTCCGCCCGACACATTTTGCGGGCGTGGCAACCGTCGTCGCAAAACTCATTCTGCGCACTATGCCCGACATCGCCATTTTCGGCGAGAAGGACTGGCAGCAGCTCATGGTTATTCGCCGCATGGTTGCCGATCTGGACATACCGGTAGAAATTCTCGGCGGGCCTATCATGCGCGAGGCGGACGGCCTCGCCATGTCATCGCGCAACGTCTATCTGACGCCCGAAGAGCGGAAAGCCGCAGGCGCTCTGAACATCATCCTGCGCGAAACGGCTGAAAGCGTCGCAAAGGGCACACCCATCTCGCAGGCAACAGCGGAGGGAGCCAAGCGAATCCTCGCCCTTGGCTTCGACAAGCTCGACTATCTGGAAATCCGCGACGCCGCCTCGCTTGCCGCCTATCCCGAAGACCGGCCCACAAGCGAAGCACGCATTCTCGTCGCCGCAAAGATCGGCAAGACACGTCTTATCGACAATATGCCGGTCTAGAGCAGCCCAAGCTCTTCGAGTTCGCGGCGCATTTCTTCCGGCATCTCGTCATCCGCCTCGCCACGCTTCACATCGGCGGGCGCGTCTTTCGCATCGAGATAGCGCCATCCCTGAAAGGGGCGTCGTTCCTGCCGCCGCGTCGGCACGATCTCATGATCGAGAATGAGACGGCAGCGCCCGATCCCCTCGCCATCCGTGAATTGCTCAATACCGATGAGCTTCTGGCGGCAGCGGATGACACCCTTCATCACCCAATAAAGCGAACCACCGTCCAGCAGTTCATCCGCGCGCTTCGGCGTCATGCGCGTTACATGGGCAAGCACTTGCGGCTCACCCCGACGCTTCATCTCGGCAAGCCGCTCGGCCTGCCATCCGGCAAGGTCTGCAATATCATCAGCGCCAACGCAGAGCTTGATGAGATGAACCGTCAATCCGATGCCTCATCAAAGGAAACAAGCACCGCGCCCGCCTCCACCTGATCGCCCGGTGCCGCGTGAACCGCAGCCACAATACTATCAGCGCCCGCCACGAGCGTCTGTTCCATCTTCATCGCTTCCATGACGATGAGCGCGGCACCCCGGCGCACTCTGGCACCCGCTTCTGCCAGAACCTGCACAATCTTGCCCGGCATGGGTGCCTTGAGCGCACCCGCCTCGCCATCGGAAACAACATCCACATCAAGAGGGTCCGCAACCTCGAACTCGGTCGCAATGCCTTCATGGATGAGTATGTGCCCTTTCCCGCGCGCGACACAGGCGGCCGATATCCGCACACCATCCACCGTGGAGCGAAGAAAGCCATCATCACCCAGAGTGGCGGAGACGAGAATGTCATTCTCGCTCGCGCCGGAAATACGCCAACCCTCGCCTTGCGGCGTGACGGTGAGCGCAACCGCCTCTCCCCTTGCATTGAACTTCAGCGTCTCGCTTCGCGGCCCGCCAAGCCCCCATGCATCCGCCGCTGCCCAGGGCGAGTGCGGTTCGGCTGTTTCGCTTTGCGCGCGCCGGATGGCCGCTTCTCTCAGCAGAAGATGGGCTGCCGCACCAAGAGCAAGCACCCGCGCCGACAGGTCCGATGCCGGCACCAGATCAGCGATGTGACGGTCAATGAAGCCAGTATCAATATCGCCCTTCAAAAAGGCATCATGGCCGACTGTCGCCGCGAGGAAGCCGAGATTGGTCTTCGGCCCCGCTACTTCCATGCGCGTGAGAAAGCCTTTCAGCCTGCGAAGCGCCGCATCGCGCGTTTCGCCATGCGCGATGATCTTGCCGATCATCGGGTCATAGAACATGGTGACTTCATCGCCTTCCCGCACACCCATATCGGTGCGGATATGCGCTATGTCGCCTGGCATCCGCAGGCGAAGGAGCTTGCCGGTCGAAGGGAAGAAACTCTTTGCCGGGTCTTCCGCATAAAGCCGCACTTCAACCGCATGGCCCTTGAGAGGAATCTCATCTTGCGTGAGCGGCAGCGCTTCACCCGCGGCAACGCGCAACTGCCACTCGACGAGATCGAGCCCGGTAATCGCTTCCGTCACCGGATGCTCGACCTGCAACCGCGTGTTCATTTCCATGAACCAGAAACCATCAGGCCTCAGCCCGTCACTCGCATCCGCGATGAACTCGACCGTACCCGCCCCGCGATAGCCAATGGCCTTGGCCGCCGCGACAGCTGCCTCGCCCATCGCCTTGCGCATGTCAGGCGGCATGCCCGGGGCCGGCGCTTCCTCGATCACCTTTTGGTGTCGGCGCTGCAAGGAGCAATCCCGCTCATAAAGCGAGACAGCCTGCCCCTTCCCGTCCGCAAAGACCTGAATTTCAATATGGCGCGGCCGCGCCACATATTTCTCGATCAGCACGCACTCATCGCCAAAGGCAGCACCCGCCTCCCGCTGCGCACTCGCAAGCGCCTTGGCGAAATCTGCCGGATCATCCACACGGCGCATACCCTTGCCGCCGCCACCCGCAACCGCCTTGATGAGCACGGGATAGCCGATCGCTTCAGCCTGACCGGCAAGAAAGTCAGCCTCCTGACTATCGCCATGATAGCCCGGCACGACTGGAACACCGGCCTTTTCCATCAAGGCTTTCGCCGCATCCTTCAACCCCATCGCGCGAATGACATCGGGCGTCGGGCCGACAAAGGTGAGGCCCGCCTTTTCACAAGCCTCCGCGAAGCCCGCATTCTCGGAGAGAAAGCCATAACCCGGATGCACCGCCTCCGCGCCGGAGCGCGCACAGGCGTCAAGAATAGCATCCGCCCGCAAATAGCTCTCCGCCGCAGGTGCAGGGCCTATGCGATAGGCCCCATCGGCCTCCGCCACATGAAGCGCATTGGCATCGGCATCGGAATAGACCGCAATGGTCCGAAGCCCCATGCGCCGCGCCGTGCGAATGATACGAACGGCAATCTCGCCGCGATTGGCAATCAGAAGGGATTTGAACATATGGCCCCTCACATGCGGAAGACGCCGAACTGCGTCTCCGGTATGGGTGCGTTGAGCGTGGCGGAAAAAGCGAGCGCGAGGACGCGGCGTGTTTCAGATGGCGTGATGATGCCATCATCCCAGAGCCGGGCCGTGGCGAAATAGGGATGCCCCTCTTCCTCATATTGCGCGCGGATCGGGGCCTTGAAGGCATCGGCTTCTTCCGGCGTCCACTTCTCCGCATCGCGATGCACGGTCGCCAGCACACTGGCCGCCTGCTCGCCGCCCATCACTGAAATGCGCGCATTGGGCCAGGTGAAAAGGAAGCGCGGACTATAGGCGCGCCCGCACATGCCGTAATTCCCCGCACCATAAGAACCGCCGATTATGAGCGTCACCTTCGGCACATTGGCAGACGCCACCGCCGTTACGAGCTTCGCGCCATCCTTGGCAATGCCACCCGTTTCATACTCGCGACCCACCATGAAGCCCGCAATATTCTGAAGGAAGAGAAGCGGAATCTTCCGCTGGCAGCACAGCTCGATGAAATGCGCGCCCTTAAGCGCAGATTCCGAAAAGAGAATGCCATTATTCGCAACGATGCCGACGGGAAGCCCGTGAATGTGAGCGAAACCGCAAACAAGCGTTGTGCCGTAGAGCTTCTTGAACTCGTCAAACTCCGACCCGTCCACCAGCCGCGCAATCACCTCGCGCACATCATACTGGATGGAAAGCGAATGCGGCACCACGCCATCAAGCTCGGCCGCGTCGTAAAGCGGTGCGCGCGGCTCTGCGAGCGGAACAGCAATTTGCTTCTTGCGATTTAGCGTGCCCGCAATCTGCCGCGCTATGGCAAGCGCATGGGCATCATCCATCGCATAGTGATCGGTCACGCCGGATTTGCGCGAATGAACATCCGCCCCACCGAGATCTTCCGCCGATACCACCTCGCCCGTCGCCGCTTTCACAAGCGGCGGCCCACCGAGAAAGATCGTGCCCTGCTTGCGCACGATCACCGTCTCGTCCGACATGGCAGGCACATAGGCGCCGCCCGCCGTGCAGGAACCCATTACAATGGCAATCTGCGGAATGCCCTTCGCGGACATGCGCGCCTGATTGTAGAAGATGCGGCCGAAATGTTCGCGGTCCGGAAAGATTTCTGCCTGGTTCGGCAGGTTCGCGCCGCCTGAGTCCACGAGATAGAAGCAAGGCAGATTGTTTTCGAGCGCCACTTCCTGCGCGCGGAGATGCTTCTTCACCGTGACGGGATAATAGGTGCCGCCCTTGATCGTCGCGTCATTACAGACAATGACACATTCCTGCCCCGCGACGCGGCCGATGCCGGTGATGATGCCCGCCGCATTGATCGGCTCGCCATACATGCCGTGCGCAGCCATAGGAGAAAGTTCAAGAAAGGGCGTACCCGGGTCAATCAGGCCATAGACCCGCTCGCGAGGCAGCATTTTGCCGCGCGATACATGCCGCTCGCGCGAGCGCTCATCGCCGCCAAGGGCAGCCTTCACCCTCTCCTTCTGCAGCGCCGTGGTGAGCCGCGCCATCGCTTCCGCATTCTCCCGGAAACGGGCATCGCGCGTATTGATGCTTGTCTTCAGAACCGCCACAGCCATTACCCCGGACTGGATTTTTTATAGAAACGATCATACGTTCGTATCCTGAGACAGGCAAGAACGGCAACGGGCAAATCCTTGGCGAGAACGACAGGTTCATCGGGCGCAAAGACGCTTGCCGCCATCCATGAAGCGGGACTTGATCTCATCCATGAACATGGCTTTGAGGCAATGAGCCTGCGCCAGCTTGCCGCCCGTGTCGGGCTTCAGCCGGGTTCCCTCTATAACCACATCGCCACAAAACAGGACCTGCTGTTCGACCTTATCCACGACCATATGGTGACGCTGCTTGCGAGCGTGGATGAGGCGCTTGCCGGGATCGACGATCCGCTGGAAGCTCTCAAGGCTTTCACCGCCTTTCACCTCACCTACCATATCGAACGCAAGCGCGAGGTGTTTATCGGCTCGTCGGAACTCCGCAGCCTGAGCCCGCAGAACCGCCGCAAGATCGTGGCGCTGCGCCGCGCCTATGAGGACCGGCTTTGCGACATTCTCCAGCGCGGCGAGAAGAAAAAGCTGTTCAAAATTGCAGAGGTGCGTGTCAGCGCCTATGCCATCCTCGCCATGCTGACCGGCATCTGCACATGGTACGATGTGAAAGGCCGCGTTGGCCGTAAGAAGCTCATCGACATTCACACCCGCCTCGTGCTGGAGGGCGTGACGACATGACAGCGGAGGAAAGCATGGCGAAAAACGAAGCCGAAGCAGCGATGGTCTTTCTCGACAACTGGTATGCTTGCGTAAAGGCCCATGATCCCGCGAAGCTCGAAGCGCTGGTGGCCGATGATGCGGTGATCTCCTCGCCTGCCTTCTACACGCCGAAACAGTCGAAGGAGTATGTCCTCGCCATTCTGAATGCAGTCCTCGCAGGCTTCGAGGACTTCACCTACACGAAGGAATGGGTGGACGGGAAAGAGATCATTCTCGAATTCAACAGCCGCATCGGCGAGACGAAGCTGAAGGGCATCGACCGCATCACCGTGAATGATGCCGGGCAGATCGCCCATATCGAAGTGCTGATCCGCCCGCTAAATGGCCTCATCGCCCTTGCCGAACATGTGAAGGCGACGCTCGCGAAAACGGCTGCCTAGTTCAGCCGCTCAATCGCAATCGCCGTTGCTTCGCCACCCCCAATGCAGAGCGAGGCAACGCCGCGCTTGCCGCCCGTCTGCTGAAGCGCATTCAGCAGCGTGACGATGATGCGCGCGCCCGAAGCGCCAATGGGATGGCCGAGCGCGCAGGCGCCGCCATAGATGTTCATATTGTCATGCGAGAGGCCGAGATCATGGATCGCGGCCATTGCCACAACGGCGAAGGCCTCGTTCACTTCCCAGAGATCGACCTCATTCTTCGACCAGCCCGTCTTTTCGAGGAGCTTCGAAATCGCGCCGACCGGGGCCGTGGAGAACCAGGCCGGGGCCTGCGCATGCATTGTGTGTCCGCGAATGGCGGCAAGCGGGGTAAGCCCGCGCCGTTCGGCTTCCGAAAACCGCATCAGCGTCAGCGCTGCCGCGCCATCCGAAATCGAGCTTGAATTCGCAGCCGTCACCGAGCCGTCTTTCGCGAAGGCAGGCTTCAGTGTCGGAATCTTTGCCGGGTCGGCCGTCAGCGGCTGTTCGTCATTCACCACTTCCGACTTGCCCTTTCGTGTTGTCACTTCCACGGGCACGATTTCGGGCGCAAAGGTACCGCCCTCCACCGCGCGCTTCGCACGGGAAAGCGATTCAAGTGCATAGGCATCCTGCTGCTCGCGCGTGAACTGATAGTGCTTTGCCGTCTCTTCCGCATAGCTGCCCATCAGGCGGCCTTCATAGGCATCTTCCAGCCCGTCAAGGAACATGTGGTCCTTGACCTCGCCATGGCCGAGCCGCATCCCGCCACGTGCCTTGGGCAGCAGATAGGGCGCATTCGTCATGCTTTCGAGGCCGCCCGCGACGGCAACTTCCGCATTGCCCGCAAGGATCGCATCATGCGCCATCATCACGGCCTTCATGCCGGAGCCGCACATCTTGTTAACGGTCGTACAGGGCGTGCCGTCATCAAGCCCTGCGCCGCGCGCCGCCTGCCGCGCTGCCGCCTGACCAAGTCCGGCAGAAAGCACGCAGCCCATCAGCACTTCATCCACTGCCGTCGGCGCAAGCCCTGCCCGTTCCACAGCGCCCTTCACGGCAATGGCCCCAAGCTCCGTCGCCGTCACCCCCGCGAGCGCCCCCTGAAAGCCGCCCATCGGAGTGCGGGCCGCGCTGACAATAACCACGGGATCGGAAGAGGTGCTCTGTGACATGAGACGAATTCCACGTTTAAACTGGTGCCGGATAGAGGATTCGGGAAAACCCTATCCCATAAAGATAGCGTGCCAAAGCCACAGGGGGGATAAGTCGTGGAAGATTTCCTGCACAATATGGACTGGGTGCTGCCCTTACGCAGCGACTGGGCGACGCCTGTGGCGAACGGCTTCACCTGGCTTGGTTACACACCCTTCTTCCTGATGTTCCTGCCCGTCGGCTACTGGCTCTGGGACCGCGCCATGTTCACGCGGCTTGCCGTACTCATCGCCATTACGGCGGTGGTGAATGGCTGGTTCAAGGATCTCTGGCAGGATACGCGCCCCGATCCGAAATACTGGCTGGATGGCCGCATTGAAGGCTCGCCCGGCCGCCCCTCTGGCCATGCGCAAGTGGCGGTCGCCATGTGGCTCTGGCTTGCCTATGAGATCAGAAAAAGCTGGGCGTGGATCGCCGCCATCATCATCACTTTCGGCGTCTGCTTCAGCCGCCTCTATCTCGGCGTGCATGATGTTGACGATATTCTCGTCGGCAGCGCCTTCGGCCTTGCGAGCATCGGCCTCTTCATCCTGCTGCTCGGCCCGAGCTTTGATTTCTGGCGCCGCCTGCCCTTCTGGGTGCACCTCGCCGTGATCCTCGCGCTGGTGCCCCTGCTCTGGGCCGTCTGGCCGCCGGAAGGACCGGCAGGCTCCAGCTTCTTCGGCCATATCGCCGTGCTCTTCCTGCTCTTTGGTTGGGTTGCCGGGCAGGCCATCGACTATCGCCTTGCGCCGGAGCGTGGCCCCCGCCCCGCCATCTGGAAACAGATCGTGATGGCGGTAGGCGGCATTGTCGTGCTCTTCGCAATCCGCGCAGGCATCGACAATGGCGGCGACGCGCTCGGCCTCAGCCGCGCCATCACCGGCTATGGCGGGGCGGCGATACTCGGCTTTTACGCCACCGGCCTCGCACCAATGGCATTCCGCGCACTGAAACTGATGCGGTAAGGCTCACGCCGTTTCGTTGAAAAGCTCGCGACCGATCAGCATACGGCGGATTTCGCTCGTACCTGCGCCGATCTCGTAGAGTTTCGCATCGCGCAGCAGGCGGCCGGTTGCATAATCGTTGATATAGCCATTGCCGCCTAGTGTCTGGATGGCCTCGAGCGCCATCCAGGTCGCCTTCTCGGCTGCATAAAGGATCGCGCCTGCCGCATCCTTGCGTGTCGTCTGGCCACGATCACAGGCCTTGGCGACGGCATAGACATAAGCGCGGCAGGCATTCATCGTCGAATACATGTCGGCAAGCTTGCCCTGCATAAGCTGGAAGGTGCCGATAGGCGCACCGAACTGCTTGCGCTCATGGATGTAGGGGATCACCACATCCATGCAGGCCTGCATGATGCCAAGAGGTCCCGCTGCAAGAACGGCGCGCTCATAGTCGAGGCCCGACATGAGAACGCGCACGCCCTCATTGACCTTGCCGAGCACATTTTCTTCCGGCACTTCGCAATCTTCAAACACAAGCTCTGCCGTGTTCGAGCCGCGCATACCGAGCTTGTCGAGCTTCTGCGCAGGCCGAAAACCCTTCATGCCCTTTTCGATGAGAAAAGGCGTGATACCTTTCGGGCCGACGGCGGGATCCGTCTTGGCATAGACGATCAGCGTGTCGGCATCGGGACCATTGGTGATCCACATCTTGTTGCCGTTGAGAATGTAGCGGTCGCCTTTTTTCTCCGCCTTCAGCCGCATGGACACGACATCAGAACCCGCCCCCGGCTCCGACATGGCGAGCGCACCCACATGTTCGCCCGAAATCAGCTTCGGCAGATATTTCTGCTTCTGCTCAGGCGTACCCCAGCGGCGAAGCTGGTTGACGCAGAGATTGGAATGCGCGCCATAGGAAAGGCCCACACTCGCCGAACCGCGGCTGATCTCTTCCATAGCAACGACATGATGGAGATAGCCAAGCCCTGCCCCGCCATCCTCTTCTTCCACCGTGATGCCGAGGAGGCCAAGCTCGCCAAGCTGCGGCCAGAGATCGCGCGGAAACTCGTTCGTTCTGTCGATTTCCGCGGCGCGCGGCGTGATCTTGTCCGCGGTGAAGGCGCGCACCGTCTCGCGGATCATGTCGGCGGTTTCACCCAGATCGAAATCGAGAGACGGATAGTCGTTCGCAAGCATTTTCTCTTCCCCGTTATGCAGCCTTTATCAATCGGGCAACCTTGCCGCGCCCTTCACTCCCCGTCACTGCCCCGAACGGGGCATGGGCGGGGCTATTCTCTCGAGTAAATATCGACGACGTCAGATTCAGTGAAAACCGTATAGACGCCCGCACCGGGACTGCCACCGACCACGACGAACTTGCCATCCGCAGCCGCCGCAACCGCGCCGTGGCGCGGCGTCGGCATGGAGGCAGCCTTGCCCCATGTACCGCTTGCAAGATCAAGCACGAAATGATCGCCAAAGGTGCGCGAAGGACGGCGAAGCTCTCCGCCTGTCACATGGATGCGCCCGTTCATCAGCGCTGCCACATGGCCGGAGCGCGGCTGCGGAAGCGAGGGACCAACCTGCCAGCGGCCTGTTGCCGGATCAAAAACATCAACCCGGCCTGTCGCGTTTCCGTCCACCAGACCGCCGATCACATAGATGCGACCATCCACCGGCACATAGGCAGCGGCAACGCGCGGCACGGGCATGGGGTCACCGACGCTCGACCATTCATTGCGGCCCGGATCATAGGCCCAGACGCGCGACGTGCCATTGCCACGCCCGCCCAGCGCATAAATGTAGTCGCCCATGGAAACGAAGCCATGCCCCGCCCTCGGTCCCGGCATGGAGGCAATGGGAAGCCATGTGCCGACCTGCGGATCATAGACCCAGCCCCGGCTCGTATCACCAGCGGGTGCAGGCGCTTCATCTATCGGATTATCGAAGGTGCCGAATTGCGGTCGCTGCGCAGGCGCGGCCTCATAGCCGCCGGAGATGTAGAGCTTGCCGCCATGCTCGGCCATGCCAAGCTGTTGCAGCCCTGCAGGCAGTGCCGGTGCCGCGCGCCAGATATCGCCCTTGATGTCGTAAATCTCGGCAACGGAGCGCGGACCGGACGTGCTGTCCCCGCCCACCACATAGAGATCGCTGCCGATAAGCGCGCCACCCGCAAAGGCGCGGCCCGTTGTCATGGGCGCGCCGTCGCGCCACGCATCCGCCGCCGCCATGGCGGGCACCAGCGACGCCAGCGCAACGACCCCAAACCACCATGCCCGGACAACGGCCATACCTGAACTCCTCCTGCCTGCACCGCTCAGTAAAACAGAACCAGCGCAGCAAGGCCAAGAAACGCAAAGAAGCCCACCACATCCGTCGTCGTGGTAACGAAAACGGGCGATGAGACGGCCGGGTCAGCGCCCAGCTTTTCGAGCCCCAAGGGTACGAGAATTCCGATTAGTCCCGCTACCACCAGATTTATCATCATCGCGCTCGCGAAAACCGTACCAAGCCACATATTATCGAAGATCAGCGCGACAAGGCTGCCGAGCAGCACCGCAAAGACAAATCCGTTCAGCACGCCAACACCGAGTTCACGCAGAATGGTGCGGCTTGCGTTGAAATCGACGAGGTCGCGGGTCGCAAGCGCGCGCACGGTCACCGTCATGGTCTGCGTGCCCGCATTGCCGCCCATCGACGCGACGATGGGCATGAGCACGGCAAGCGCGACCATCTCCTCGATCGCGCCATCGAAAAGCGCGATGACGGAGGCCGCAAGAACCGCGGTCACGAGATTGACCATCAGCCAGGGAATACGGCTCCGGCTGGTCTGCAGCACGGTATCGGAAATCGCTTCCTCACCTACACCGCCGAGCAGGCGGATGTCTTCCGCCGCTTCCTCGCTGATAACCTCAACGATGTCGTCCACCGTAATGACGCCGACGAGGCGGCCATCCTCATCCACGACCGCCGCCGAGATCAGGTCATATTTGCCGAACTGATGCGCCACATCTTCCTGGTCCATCGTGACCGGGATGAGCGTCTGCTGATCTTCCATTATCTCGGAAATCTTCACCGGGCGCTTGGTGCGCATCACCCGGGAGAGCGGCACCGTTCCGATCGGCTTGAAGGCGGCATCCACGACGAAGATTTCATAGAACTCTTCCGGCAGCTCATCCGCTTCGCGCATATAGTCGATCGTCTGGCCGACATCCCAGAAGGGAGGCACGGCGACAAGCTCGCGCTGCATGAGACGGCCGGCAGAGTATTCGGGATAATCGAGTGACTGTTCGAGCACGGCGCGCTCGTTCGCCGGAAGCTGGTCGAGAATGATGCGCTGTTCATCCTCGTCCATATCCTCGAGCACATAGACGGCATCGTCCGAATCAAGCTCGCTCAGCGCCGCAGCCAAGTCTTTCGGATCATAGAGGTTCAGAACGTGGTCACGAACGCTCTCATCGAGTTCGCTTAACACCTCGGGGTTGAGATCCGCGCCGAGCATCCGCACAAGCTCTTCACGCTCGTCGGAACGCAGAAGCTCGAAGAGTTCGGCAAGGTCAGCCGGGCGAAGCGGGATGACGAGTTCGCGCGCCTGTGCAGCATCGGCGCGGTCCACCGCGTCGATGACCGAGTGCACAAAGGCGGGCGAAAGGGCCTCCTCCGCCGTCTCTTCTGGCATATTTGCAAGAGTCGGATCGGCCAAGGGCGCCACTCCCATGAAAAGCGGTGAGAATCGCGTCAGGAATCGCGGTTCCGAACGCGGCGAGTGTGCTCTATTTGCAGGAAGGCCGCCACCCGGAGCGGCGCAAAAAAGCGCCCGCGCTCACGCGGGAAACGTCCTTCTTCGGGATAGGGATCAGGCCCGCCCCGCAAGACGGGGATCAGATGGTGCGGTCGAGAAGACTCGAACTTCCACGGGAGTTACCCCACAGCGACCTCAACGCTGCGCGTCTACCAATTCCGCCACGACCGCATGTTTCGTAGGCCGGGCGGATGTAACAAATCCCCGGCATTTGCTCAAGCGGCAAATCACAGGAAAAGTGCCTTATCCCCGTTAAATACCGTCGCCATGCACATTTGCGGGCAGATGGATGCCGCACTCGTCCTTGTCGCGGCCCACCCAACGCCCGTCCCGGTAGGAACCGCCTTCCGGGACACGCTCCGTGCAGGGCATGCAGCCGATAGACAGATAGTTGTCCTTCACCAGCGGATGGCGCGGCAGCTTGTAATTGTCGATATAGGCTTCGAGGTCCTCTTGCGTCCAGTCAGCCAGCGGATTGATCTTGAAGCGTGTGCCGGTTGCGGAGCCGGGCTCTCCCGTGCCGCGCACCCGCTCTTCCTCGATGGTTTCCATGGCCGCGCGGGCGCTTGTCTGAAAGCGCTTCCGGCCGGTGATCGACGCATCGAAATGCTTCAGCGCGCGCTCAAGCGGCAGCACCTTGCGGACATGGCAGCAGCCATCCGGGTCGGTATTCCACAAGCCGCCATTCGGATCCCTTGCGGCGAGGTCAGCCGGGTGCGGCCCTGCCGCGCGAATATCGGTGAGGCCGAGCTTTTCCTGAAGCCGGTCGCGATAGCGAAGCGTCTCGCCGAAGAGCTTGCCCGTATTGAGGAAGATGACCGGCGTCGCCGGGTCAATCTGCGCGACCATATGGAGAAGGACGGCCGATTCCGCGCCGAAGGAGGAGACAACGGCGATCCGGCCCGGAAACTCCGTTCGGATGACAGCGTCCAGCAATTCCACGCCACCCAGCCCGCCGTAAGCCTGTCGCAATCGGTGAAGCGCGGGCGACACGATGGCCGACGCATTGTCCATAATGGCGGCGCGATCTTCGCCCATCGCAGCCTTGCCGGAGCGCTTTCTCAGATCAATTGCTGTCATGGAAGCCAGCCTTTCTCTTCTACATAGGCGTCCACCCGACGGCCCACATCGGCAAGGCCCAGCCCTTCCGACCGCCAGGCTTCCCGCCGGCGCCCGACCTCATCAAGACGCCCTGCCCATTCGGGCCCGAACAAACCTTCAAGATGCCGCCGAAGCTTTCTCGCAAGCCCCGGCGCCTTGCCGCCCGTGGAAACGGAAATGACCAGATCACCCCGCCGCACGATCGAGGGAACATGGAAGTCGCAAAGCGGCTTCACGTCCTCTGTATTGACGAGGCGGCCTGCCGCCCGGGCGATACCCGCCAGCGCCGCGCTTTCCTGCTCATCCAGCCCCGCGAGAAACACGATATGGGCCTGCTGAAGCGTGGCCGCGTCCGGCCGCCCGCCCTTCAGACGCGCTCCGGCGAGCTTGCGGAACGCCTCCGAGGGCGCCGAGGAATAAAGATCGAGCGAAACCGCTCCCGCGCCCTCAAGGGCCTGAAGCCGTTTTTCCGCAGCTTCGCCCTCGCCCACCAGAACGACCTTCAAAGAGGCAAGATCGAGCAGAACTGGAAACATGAGGCGGCACCTCCTCGGGTTGCCTTCCAAAATGACGGCATACCCATGGCAACCGCTCATTTCCCGTTAGAGATAGCAACTATGCCATATAATTCAATTCCTTTTCGTATAATGTTTTATTTCACAACAAAACAACGATAAACAACAAAAAAGGGCCCGAAGGCCCTGATATCTGATCGCGCGGAATGTCTGCCTAGATCTGCATCGTCCCGGCATCTGCCGCCGACAGGATCGATGTGATGGAAACGGCGATACGTTCGCCCTGCACAAGGATTTCACCCCGCGCGATGGGTACATTGTTGGCGAGCACCCAGATTTCGTCGTCCTGCTTCGTGCCAAGCTCGATCACAGCCCCACGCCCCATCTTCAAGAGCTGATGAATGGGCAGCGTGGTGCGGCCAAGCACAACAGAAAGCTCGACAAAGACATTATTGACCGAATTCAAAGCACACCCCACCTGACGGACACGGAACAAACCGCATAGGAAGCGCCGAAACGCCCCGCTACGCAGATTAAACTGGCATGTTAGAGTTACCTCATGGTTAAGCCCCTGCCCCTCTCCAGCGCCACGCAGCCCGCTCCCGAATGGCGCATCTCCGATACGCCCGTGCCTTACGAGGTTGCGCTGCGCGAAATGGAGGAGCGTGTCGCCGCTATTGCGGAAGGCCGCGCGCCCGAGCTTGTCTGGCTGCTGGAGCATCCGCCGCTTTACACCGCAGGCACAAGCGCGGACGAGGCCGACCTGATCGACCCGGAGCGCTTCCCCGTCTATCGCGCCGGGCGCGGCGGGCAATACACCTATCACGGGCCGGGGCAACGCGTGGCCTATGTCATGCTCGACCTCAAACGCCGCAAGCCGGATGTGCGCGCCTTCGTGCAGGACCTCGAAGCCTGGCTGATCGCCACGCTGGCAGAGTTCAACGTGAAAGGCGAATTGCGTGAAGGCCGCGTGGGCGTCTGGGTACGGCGCCCGGAAAAAGGTTTCACCGCCGAAGACAAGATTGCCGCCATCGGTGTGCGCATCCGCAAATGGGTGACGTTTCATGGCGTAAGCCTGAACGTCGATCCCGATCTCGATCACTTTACCGGCATCGTGCCCTGCGGCATCAGCCAGCATGGCGTGACGAGCCTGACCGATCTCGGCATCACGGCGAGCATGGCCGATGTGGACATCGCCCTGAAGCGAAACTTCCGCCGCATTTTCGGCCCGCAAGAAGGCGATTGATCATCCGCTCACGGAGCGACTGCGCCTTTGACCAAACTAGAGCGCACTGTTCCTGAAGCCGAGATAGAGAAGCCCTATCCCGCCTGACACGGCGAGGAGCCAGATCAGTGCGCCGAGGATCGGGATAGAGATGCCGATCCATACCAGCGCCGTCGCCAGCACCACGCCTGCGAGAACACCGAGCGGGCCGCGCCCGATCTCCCCGATCCGCCCCGCCAGAAGCGCGCCCAGCGCCGTAATGGTGGCCGCCAGCCCGAACACCATGCCAAGCGGCCAAAGCAGCAACATCAGGAAAGCAACGGGAAGGCCGACAATGGTAACGGCCACGAAGACAATGAGGATCGGCAGGCCCAGAAGCCACAACAGCCCGAGCCCCAGGGCAGGCAGCGGCTGGGCGACAAGAGACTCACGCATCCGCCCGGTCACGGCAGGCGCCAGATAGGCAATGGCAAGAGCAATGGCCCCGAAGAACACGGCGCTCGTCGCCGACATGTGATAGCCGGGAGCGGAGACACCCCTTCCCTCCCAATGCTCGTTCATATGCCTCTCGCGCCAGCGCTCCCGCATGTCGTTGTGCGGCATGACGGGGGCTGCTTCCTGCCGATCATCCCGCGCGGCGGCAATATCGCGCCCGTTGATCTCGCCCTTCACCTTTGCATTGCGGTCGATCCGGGCGGTGGAAGGAGAGTAATAGGTGACATTGCCGTCGATCTCGGCATCGGGTCCGAGCGTGAGATCCAAACCGTAAAAGGTAACGTCGCCCTTCACCTCGCCATTGATGAGCGCTTCCTGCGCGCGGATAGAAAGGCTGCCTTCAAGCTCGCCCTCCACCGCCACGCGGCGCGCGGCGATCCATGTGTCGCCCTTCACTTCGGCATCATCGGTGAGGATCACGATTTCACCGGCAGCGGAAAGCGATCCATCCACCTTCCTGTCGATGGTGAGTTCCCGCGCGACGGAAAACACATCGCCACCGCTTGCCCATTCGAGCGCCTTGTCGGCAATGCTCTCAGGGGCGGCGAGTGCTGCACCGCTGCCAGTGACAAAAATGACGAGAAAGGCGAAAAGCCGAACGATGCCGCCGCGCATGTGAGTCTCCTTCGTTTCCCGCACCCGAAAGGGGAACTATAGCGCGGGAACCAGCCCGGAGACAGGGCAAGGAGCAATAGATCGGCGGTCAGCGGACCCCGGCTTTCGCCGGGGCCACAAACTGATCAGGTTTGCTTCACGCAAACTCCATGATGACCGCATCGACGGCGAGGCTGTCGCCCGGCGCGGCGTTGATCTTCTCCACCACGCAGTCGTTCTCGGCGCGGAGGATGTTTTCCATCTTCATCGCTTCCACGACGGCCAGCGCCTCACCGGCCTTCACTTCCTGGCCTACTTCCACATGGATAGCCTTGACGAGGCCCGGCATGGGGCAAAGCAGCATCTTGGATGTGTCCGGCGCGACCTTCTCCGGCATAAGCAGGTTGAGCCTGTGGGCAAGCGGCGTGCGCACCACGGCATGAACCGAGGCACCGCGATAGCGCAGCACATAGCCCTGCTTTGCGCGGACGAGCGCGACGACCACTTCCTTGCCGTCAATTTCGCCACGGAACAGAGGCTCGCCCGGCACCCATTCGGAGCGGACATTGTGAGACTCGGTCACTTCACCCTCTTCATTGAGGAAGGTGACATGAACCGAGCCGCCGAGATCATCCGCGCTCGCTCGGTGTGACCAGTTATCGACGGAGACGATCCAATCCTTCGGCAGCTTGCGCGGCCGGTTGGTGAGCTGGCCGGAAATCTGCACCGCGCGCTCCGCGTGAACCTTGTTCACGAAAACCGCGATGGCGGCGAGCTTCATCGCCCGCTCATCCGACAGCGCAACACCGCTGAACCCGTCTGGATATTCCTCGGCAATGAAGCCGGTCGTCAGGCGGCCTTCACGGAAGCGGGGATGCTCCATGATGGCGTTCACGAAAGGAATATTGTGCTGGATGCCTTCGATATGGAACTGGTCCAGCGCGAAGGCCATGTGATCTATGGCGGAGAGACGATCCGGGCCATGCGTGCAAAGCTTTGCAATCATGGGATCGTAGAACATCGAAATCTCGCCGCCCTCGTAAACACCCGTATCGTTGCGGATGGTGAGGCCGTCCACCGTCTCTTCCTTCGGCGGCTGGTAGCGCACCAGACGGCCCGTCGAAGGCAGGAAGTTGCGATAGGGATCTTCCGCATAGACGCGGGATTCAATAGCCCAGCCATTGATCTTGATGTCGGACTGCTTGAGCTTCAGTTCCTCGCCATAGGCGACGCGGATCATCTGTTCGACAAGGTCGATGCCGGTGATGAGTTCCGTCACCGGATGCTCCACCTGCAGGCGCGTGTTCATCTCAAGGAAGTAGAAATTGCGATCCTTGTCGACAATGAACTCGACCGTGCCCGCGCTTTCATAGTTCACGGCCTTGGCGAGCGCGACGGACTGCTCGCCCATCGCCTTGCGCGTTGCTTCATCAAGGAAAGGCGACGGCGCTTCTTCAATGACCTTCTGGTTGCGGCGCTGAATCGAACATTCGCGCTCATGCAGGTAGATCACATTGCCATGCTTGTCGCCGAGCACCTGAATTTCTATATGGCGCGGCTGGGTGACGAACTTCTCGATGAAGACGCGATCATCACCGAAGGAGGACTTCGCTTCCGACATGGAGGAAGCAAAGCCGTCAGCGACTTCTGATTCCGACCATGCGATGCGCATGCCCTTGCCGCCACCACCGGCAGACGCCTTGATCATCACCGGATAGCCGATCTCGTTGGCGATCTTCACCGCCTCGGCCGTGTCCTTGATGACGCCGAGATAGCCCGGCACCGTGTTGACCTTGGCGGCGCTGGCGAACTTCTTGGACTCGATCTTGTCGCCCATCACTTCCACGGCCTGAATATTCGGACCAATGAAGGCGATGCCATTATCTTTCAGCGCCTGCGCGAACTTCGGGTTCTCGGAAAGGAAGCCATAGCCGGGGTGAACCGCCTCGGCGCCTGTTTCCTTGCAGGCAGCAATGATCTTGTCGATCAGCAGATAGGACTGCGCGGCAGGCGGCGGGCCGATATGCACGGCCTCATCTGCCATTTCCACATGGAGCGCGTCCTTGTCGGCATCCGAATAGACGGCGACCGTCTTGATGCCCATCTTGCGGGCCGTCTTGATGACGCGACAGGCGATTTCGCCTCGGTTGGCGATCAGGATTTTCTTGAACATGGCGCGCGCCTCAGAGCGGAATGTTGTCGTGCTTCTTCCACGGATTCTCGAGCTCCTTGTGACGAAGGAGCGCGAGCGCCCGCGCAATGCGGACACGCGTGGAATGCGGCATGATGACTTCGTCGATGTAGCCACGCTCGGCTGCGACGAAAGGATTGAGGAAGCGGTCTTCGTAGGTCTTGGTGTGGGCCGCGATCTTTTCCGGATCGTTGATATCCGCACGGTGAATGATCTCCACCGCACCCTTCGCACCCATCACCGCGATTTCAGCGGTCGGCCAGGCATAGTTGATGTCACCGCGAATATGCTTGGACGACATCACGTCGTAGGCACCGCCATAGGCCTTGCGCGTGATGACGGTGACTTTCGGAACAGTCGCCTCCGTATAGGCAAAGAGCAGCTTCGCCCCATGCTTGATGAGGCCGCCATATTCCTGCGCCGTACCCGGCAGGAAGCCCGGTACGTCCACAAAGGTGACGATCGGAATATTGAAGCAGTCGCAGAAGCGCACGAAGCGGGCTGCCTTGCGGCTTGCGTCGCTGTCGAGCACGCCGGCCAGCACCATCGGCTGGTTCGCGACGACGCCGACAGTGCGGCCTTCCATACGCGCGAAGCCGGTGATGATATTCTTCGCGAAGCTTTCCTGCATCTCGAAGAAGTCGCCCTCATCGACAACCTTCAGGATCAGCTCCTTCATGTCGTAGGGCATGTTCGGATTGGCGGGGATGAGCGTGTCGAGCGACATCTCGATGCGGTTCGCATCATCGAAGTGCGGGCGCTCCGGCACTTCATCGCGGTTCGACAGCGGCAGGAAATCGACAAGGCGGCGGATCTGCGTCATCGCGATCACGTCATTGTCAAAAGCGCCATCGGCAACGGAAGATTTGGTGGTGTGGATCGAGGCGCCACCAAGCTGCTCGGAGGTGACGGTTTCATTCGTCACCGTCTTCACAACATCAGGGCCGGTCACGAACATGTAGGACGTGTCACGCACCATGAAAATGAAGTCTGTCATGGCGGGCGAATAAACGTCACCACCCGCGCACGGGCCCATGATCACGGAAATCTGCGGAATGACACCGGAAGCAAGCACATTGCGCGTGAAGACTTCGCCGTAGCCGCCCAGCGCATCCACGCCTTCCTGAATGCGCGCACCGCCCGCATCGAAAAGACCGATGATCGGAGCGCCGGTCTTCAGCGCCATGTCCTGCACCTTGGTCATCTTCTTCGCGTGGCTGCGCGAGAGAGAGCCGCCGAAAACGGTGAAGTCCTTCACGAAGACGAAGACGGGACGGCCATTGACCGTGCCCCAGCCGGTGACGACGCCGTCGCCGGGGATCTTCTGCTTCTCCATGCCGAAATCATGGCAATCATGTTCGACAAACATGTCGAACTCTTCGAAGGACCCCTCGTCGAGCAACAATTCGATGCGCTCGCGCGCGGTAAGCTTGCCTTTGGCGTGCTGGGCGTCGATGCGCTTCTGGCCACCACCGGCCCGCGCTTCCTGCCGCCGCTCTTCAAGCCGACGAAGAATATCCTTCATGCCGCCCCCTCGATAAGTCGGACGGGCCGCCCCACATGAAACGGCCGAAAAATTACTGGTCTGGACACCGGAGCACGGGCGGCAAGGTTCAGCCCGCTGGCGCTGCCGCGTCGCGCGAAGGCGACCTCAATAGCACCGAAACTCCGTTTTTGCCAATGGCTTGGCCCGTTTCTTCCTGCCTTGAAGGTTCATCCGCCGAAGGCCAGCCGCAACGCTGCGTTAGGCAGGGCAAAGAGCGCCATAAAACGCCGCGCTTCAATCCAGAAGACGGATGAAACGGGCTGTTTCGAGAAGATCGGATCGCCTGGCATCAAGCCGCGCCCTCTCCTCCTCATCCTCGCCGGAAAGTTCCATCTGCCAGTTTTCGTCCACATAGGCGATGTCAAAGGCCTCTTCCGGCGTGAGCCGGCCAAGCGCCACCGCAAGGCCGATAACAGCGGATCCCGTCAGCGTCACGGCATTGTGAAGTCCGGCAATGCGGAAGGGATCAAACGTCTCCACCACCCGCTGATAGGCGGCAAGGGAGCTTTCGTCCTGCGTGATATGGAGAACGCCGGTTGTGGGGCGAAGCCTGATCCCCTGCTCCGCCGCCCAGCCAAGCAGCGGGTCCCAGAGCGCGGCCTGCCGCGCGGCAAGCGCCTGCGGATGGTCCGCGCGGTAGCAGACAAGGTCCGACCCGGCAAAATTGACGATCTCGGCAATCACCTTTGCCCGTCGTGGTTCGACAAGGTCGATCGCCGTATTGGCAAGGCGCGTGAGCCACATGACGCGCGGGTTGATGTCTGGCCCCTGCGCCTCCCATTCTCCTGCAATCGCCTCCGCCAGAGCGCGCCCTGGCACGGCAAGGACACGCTTGGACGGCGTTTTCACCGTGCGGCCATCCAGCAGGATGACATGCCCTTCCTCGCGCGTGCCTGCTTCCGCCTTCTTGTAGAAGCGCTTGGGCAGCCTCGGCTTCTCGGCACCCGGATGCGCCACCTGCTCATCCAGCGCGCGATTGCGCGCGAGATCGAAGATCGACGCGACGGCTTCTGTGCCGTCTCCTTTGTCCTTGTTATCCATCACCGTCCAAAAAGCCCGCCAATACCCTTACCGATACTCTCCAACGTGTCGCCGACCGTCTTTGCGGCACCGCCCGCTGCATCTCCTACGGCGCCTGCAACACCCGAAACGCCGCCCGCTGCGGCCGCCGCAGCCGCGCCGCAATCGCCCCCAGCCGCGACCGAGCCTGTGCCCGAACTCATCAGGGGCAACAGCGCGCCAACGCCGCCCGTAAGCGCCGCGCCGCCCACAGCCGTTGCAACGCCGGTGACGACACCTGCTCTGTCTAGCCCGGCAGTGGGTGCCGTCAGCGGACCGGAAAGCCGGACGGGAAAGGCAAGGCTCGCAAGGCTTGCCTTCTTGGGCTTCGGCTTGAACAAGAGGTCGATCCGCTCCCGGCCAAGATCAACCGTGCCGGAACCTGCCGTCACAAGACTGTTCGTCTCAAGCCCCAGCGCCGATGCCGTGCCGACCCCACCCGCGAAATCAAACCGGCTGATCGCACAGACGAGCTTTGCCGTATCGCCGCTCTCGCCCGAGGGGATCAGTACCTTCACCAAATCATCCGACACAATCGCAAAGGCACGCGAATTGATGGTGCCTTCACCAATGACAAGATTGGTCTGCCCGGCAAGTGAGGAGGCGATGGCATTCAGCGACTTGCCGCGCCCGTTGAGCTTCGCCCCGAAATCCGCCCGTGCATCCAGCATGGTTGTCAGGTCGAGATCGGTCAGCAACTTGCCAAGGTCGAAATTGGTCGCGCTTGCATCCACCGACACGCTGCTCCGCGCGCCATCCGCATTGAGCGCGAGCTTGATCGGCGCGCCGCGATAGGCCGCCGCCAGCGGAGCGGTGAGCTTGCCGCCATTGATCTTCACCGGCAGCTTGAGCGCGGTGACGACAACCTTGCCATAGCGCAGCTCATCGAGTGCCAGCGTGAGGTCCGCATCGGCAATGGTCAGCGCATCAAGGGGCAGCGGCTCCGTGCTGAAAAGCGGGCCACCGCTGCTGCCCTTTCCATCCCCCTTGAGGAACGGCGTCACATCGAAAAGCGGGCTTGTCAGCGTGCCTGCGAGTTTCGGCTTGGCAGAAAGATCAAGCGAGAGATCACCGCCAATGCTGGTGCCCGCCAGGGTGAGCGACGCATTGTTGAGCGACGTGACAGTGCCGCTGCTCACCACATCAGCCGAGAAGGAAATGGGCGATCCGTTCACCTTCCCCTCGATCACCGCATGGTGAAAGCCGTCCCGCGTCACAAGTGACACTTCGTCGAACGAGGCTTCCGACACCTGCCCCGTCTCGCCATCCCGATAGGCAAGGCGGAAATTGGAAATCGCGAGCTCAGGCACACCGGCAAGCGTCAGCCCGCCACCCGCCTCTTCTTCCGAAGCTGGCGCGGCGGACTTCGCATCACCGAACTCCCAGTTGCCGCGCCCCTTCCGATCCGTTTCTAGCCAGACATTCGCGTCCTGAATGACGACGCGACGCACATCAACGCCACCCGTCAGCAGCGGCATCAGCGCGACCTGAAGTTCAAGGCGCCCCGCCTCAAGCATAAGCGGCTTCGTGCCCCATTCGACATTTGAGAAGCTCACTGTCTCGGCAACGACGGTCGGCACCAGCGAGAAGCCGATGTGGAGCGGCCCCTCGATCTTCAGTGTGCGGCCTGTTGCCTCCTGCGCTGCCGTCTCGATCTGCGGCGCAAAGCGACCAAGATCGATAAGCGTGAGCGCATAAAGCCCGCCCGCCAAAAGCACGACCAGAATAATGACGAAACGCAGAAGCTTTCTCATGGTGCCCCCCTGGCAGCCGCCTCTTCCAACCCGTCTTCCGCCCATAGGCTGTTCAGCGTCGGAGCAAGGCTGGCGAAATCATCAAGCACGACCCGCGCCCCGGACGCCTTCAACAGGGCAGGCGCATGATACCCCCATTCAACGCCGAGCGCATGGGCGCGCGCAGCCCGTGCCATTTCCATGTCATAGCTCGTATCGCCGATGAGAACGGTTGAGACAGGGTCCACCCCCGTCTCCCGCATGGCGCGGCGCAGCATTTCCGGGTGCGGCTTCGAGGGCGCGTCATCCGCCGTTTGAAGGGTCACGAAATAGTCCCGAAGCCCGTGCATTTCGAGCGCGTGGCGCAGCCCGCGCTGCGACTTTCCCGTGGCAATGCCAAGCACCGTATCCGGCCGCCCGGCAAGTTCATCCAGCATTTCCCGGACACCGGGGAAAAGCGGTTCGGTCAAGTCCTTACGCATCCGCAGTTCGAAAAAGGCATTCTTGTAGCTTTCGGTCACGCGGCGGCGCAGCCCCGCTTCCACATGCGGCACCAGCGCATGAATCGCCTCATCAAGCGACAAACCAACAATGGAAAGAACCTTCTCGCGGGGCAGTTGCTCGATCCCGTGCGCATCAAAGGCATGGTTCATTGCAGCAACAATCATGTGCTGGCTGTCGATCAGCGTGCCATCGCAATCAAACACGACAAGGCGGAGCGGCGTACTCATGCGTCAAGCCCATCAAACGCATCTCTGGCATCGCGCTCGTCAAAGGCAAGCAGCTTCCAGCTCGTCTTCATGTGCGGCGGCATCTCCGCCTCGATGAAAAAGCGTTTGCCATCGGGATGCGCAATGTCGATGGAGCGTGCGTGAAGATGAAGTTTCCGGGGAATCTCGCCGCCCGGATGCGCATTCACGCCGCCATATTTGCCATCACCCACAATGGGCGTGCCAATCGCGGAAGCATGGGCACGAAGCTGGTGAGTGCGTCCTGTCAGCGGCATCATGGCAAGCCAGGCAAGCTTGTAGGAGGCAGTGGCAACGGTTGAGAAATGAGTGACGGCGCTTCGCGCATTCTCATCTCCCTTCTCTGCCGCAAAAACGCGTTCGGCGCGTGGCCCGCCTTCCTTTGTCAGCGCAAGATCAATCGTTCCCTGCCGTGGCGTCGGCACGCCGACCACCAGCGCCCAGTAAATCTTTCGCGTGTCCCGCTCCTTGAAGGAACGGGCGAGCGCCGCTGCCGCCTTTGCCGTGCGCGCAAGAAGGAGAACGCCAGATGTATCGCGATCAAGCCGATGAACAAGACGCGGGCGCTCCGCTGCATCGAAAGTCAGCGCATCGAGCATCCCGTCAATATGACGCTCCGTCTTCGTACCGCCCTGCACGGCAAGCCCGGCGGGCTTGTTCAGCACAAGGATGGATTTGTCCTTGTGAATGACAAGCGAACGGACGAAGGCCGCATCCTGTTCGCTCACACCGCGATCTGCCTTGGGGGCAGGCTTTGCCGCTTCCTCACCCAGCGGCGGCACACGCACGAACTGCCCCTGTGTCAGCCGCACATTCGCCTTCGCCCGCGCGCCATCCACACGCACCTGGCCCGTGCGTAAGAGCTTTTCGAGACGGCCATGCGTGACCAGCGGAAAATGCCGCCTGAACCACCGGTCCAGACGGATCCCGTCTTCGTCACTCGTGACTGCGATCTGCGCAACCTCATTCATACCGACAACATCGCCTTCACAAGAAAGAGACCAAGAAAAAGCGCACCGATGCCTGCTGCAATCGAGCCGCCCATATAGGCAACTGCAAGGCCCATATCGCCGCGCTGCATCAGGTTCGCCGCATCGAGCGAGAAAGCCGAGAAAGTCGTGAAACCACCGAGAATGCCAGTCGCAAGGAAGCTCCGCCATTCCGGCGATAGATCAACCTTGAACGCAAAAAGCCCGGCAAGCACGCCCATCAGCAGCGAGCCGATGATATTCACGCCAATCGTACCCCAGGGAAAATTCGGCCCGAAGAGGCGCAGCGCCTGAAGATTGAAGAGGTGCCGCGCGCCTGCGCCAATCGCACCGCCCAGAGCCACGGCCAGAAGCGTGTTCATGCGTTCCTCTCATCCCGCAGCTTCGCCCAATAAGAGAGGCGTCTCGAAATCTCCCGCTCGAAGCCGCGCTCGACGGGGCGGTAGAATTGCTGTCGGCCAACTTCATCCGGGAAATAGTCCTGCCCCGAAAAGGCGTTCGGCGCGTCATGGTCATATTCGTAGCCTGCGCCGTAACCAAGCTCTTTCATGAGCTTTGTGGGCGCATTGAGAATATGAGCAGGCGGCGCGACCGATCCGGTGTCACGCGCAGAGCGCTTCGCCTTGTTGAAAGCCATATAGGCGGCATTCGATTTCGGCGCAGTGGCGAGATAGATCACCGCCTGCGCCAGCGCGAGTTCCCCTTCCGGCGCGCCAAGGAAATCAAACACTTCCTTTGCCGCGAGCGCCTGATGCACCGCTTCAGGATCGGCAAGACCGATATCCTCGATCGCCGCACGCACAAGACGCCGTGCGATATAAAGCGGGTCTTCTCCGCCGACCAGCATCCGTGCGAGATAGTAAAGCGCCGCATCGCAATCCGAACCGCGGATCGATTTGTGAAGCGCACTGATGAGATTGTAATGCCCTTCCCGCCCCTTGTCATAGAGCGGCGCACGGCGCTGCACAGCGCTGATGAGAGCTGCCGTATCGAAAGGCTCCGCACCGCGAAGCGCCTGCACCTCTTCTGCGAGGTTGAGCGCAAAGCGCCCGTCACCATCTGCCATTGCGCGAAGCGAGGCACGCGCATCTTCCGTGAGCGGCAAGGCTTCGCCGTAATGAACCTCGGCACGCTGCAGCAGTTTCTCAAGCGCTGCATCATCCAGCCGATGCAGCACCATCACCTGTGCGCGCGAAAGGAGTGCTGCATTAAGCTCGAAGGACGGGTTCTCGGTCGTCGCGCCCACCAGCGTCACCGTGCCGTCTTCCATGACGGGAAGAAAGCTATCCTGCTGGGTGCGGTTGAAGCGGTGGATCTCGTCCACAAAGAGCAGCGTACCCTTTCCCGTGGCGCGGCGCGCGCGGGCGGCATCAAATACTTTCTTCAGGTCTGCGACGCCTGAGAAAATCGCCGACATCGGCTCGAAGAAGAGCCCCACACGATCCGCAAGCAACCGGGCAATGGTCGTCTTGCCGGTGCCGGGCGGCCCCCACAGGATGATCGACGAGAGGTGCCCGGCCGCTATCATGCGCCCGAGCGGAGCGCCGGGGCCGAGCAAATGATCCTGCCCCACCACATCTTCCAGCTTTACCGGCCGCAGCCGGTCTGCCAGCGGGCGTGGCGCCCCCTCATCCATTCCTGCTGCTTCGAAAAGACTGCTCATTGCGGCTGTTTAGCATGTTTTCCGCGCGCCCATCAGCAATCCGGCACGAAGTGGGGGCCATGCGACATTATTGCAAGCGATTGTCAGTAACAAAGCTATTGCAAACCATTTGCAACTTATGGCATGTTCTGCTCACACCGTCGGGACAGGCGGAATGGGCGGATTGTCCAGCAGATACAGGCGTCAGATGATCGTTTGCGTATGTAATGCCAAGAATTGCCGCTCGGTGCGCGAGGCACTGGCGCAGGGCCCCCATATCAACACGCCGCTTGCCGCGCACCGCGCCATGGGCACGAAGCCCCAATGCGGTCGCTGCCTGCCCTCTATCGCCGACATGATCGACGAAACCCGCAACCAGAACGCTGTTGCAGCCGCGCTCGCTACCGCTGCTGACTGAGCGCTTTCGAGAAATACTCTCAAAATCATTATCAACTAATTGATTTTATTAGGTTTTTCAGGATCGGGATTTGATCTTTCACGATCCAGGGCCTACTCTCTCCACAAGAATCGGTGGAAAGAGGTCAATCATGCGCGGCGATCCCAAGGTTATCGAATATCTGAACAAGGCCCTGAGGATGGAGCTAACGGCCATCAACCAGTATTTCCTCCATGCCCGGATGTTCAAGAACTGGGGGCTGAAGAAGCTGGCGGATGTCGAGTATCACGAGTCGATCGACGAGATGAAACATGCCGACAAGCTGATCGAGCGCGTGCTCTTCCTTGAAGGCCTGCCCAATCTGCAGGATCTGGACAAGCTGCTAATAGGTGAAACGCCGGTGGAATGCCTCGAATGTGACCTGAAGCTCGAATATGCGGGCCACGCCTTCTACAAGGAGGCGGTCGCCTATTGCGAAGAAGCCCGGGATTACGTCAGCCGCGAACTCTTCGAGGACATTCTGGAAGACGAGGAAGAGCATATCGACTTCCTCGAAACCCAGCTTGCGCTGGTGAAGACGGTCGGTCTGGAAAATTATCTCCAGTCGCAGATGGGCGAGCAGGAAAGCTCCTGATCCCCTCCCCGCCTTTACGCAAAGCATTTATGGCCCGGCTTCGACCGGGCCATTGTCATTTTGAGGCTCGCTAGCCGCCCACGGTTGCCGAGAAAACGCGGTCGCCCCGCTTCACAGAAAAGCGCCATTGCGGCCTTGTGCCGGAAGTGACCCTTATCAGATCGCGCACCCGTTCAACCTTCTGACCCTCAACCTCGACGATGATGTCGCCGCGCTGAAACTGTATCTGGCTTGCGGCGGAACGAGGTTCAATCTGGGTGACGACGACTCCGCGCTCGCTCAGAATATCGAGGCCAAGCTTGTCGGCGATGGCGGGCGAGAGATTGGCGACGCTCGCCCCGGCAAAGGGGTTGCGGCCACCGATGGTCGTTTCTTCAGCGGGCGGGTCTTCGGGCGGCGCAATGAGCGCGACCGAGGTTTCGCGCGCCTTCCCTTCGCGCAGATAGGTGATCCTGGCCTGCCCGCCCAATCCCTTGGTCGCAAAGCGATAGCGGACGGCCTGCGGGTCTTCCACATCAAACCCGTCAACCGCGCGGATGACATCTCCCACCTTCAGCCCTGCCCGGTCCGCAGGGCTTCCGGGATAGAGGTCGCGGATCACGCTGCCTCCCGGCCGATCAAGCCCGAGCGACTGCGCAAGGTCGGCATCAACCGCCTGCAGCGCCGCACCAAACCACGGGCGCTTCACATGGCCGCCGTCGCGCGCCGAAGCAACGACGCTCTGCACCATGTTGGAAGGAATGGCAAAGCCAATGCCGATGCTGCCACCCGTCTGCGAATAGATGGCGCTGTTGATGCCGATGAGACGACCGTCCATCGTCACCAGCGCACCACCCGAATTGCCGGGATTGATCGCGGCATCCGTCTGAATGAAAAACTGGTAGTCGGACACGCCGACATGCGTGCGGGCAAGCGCCGAGACAATGCCGGATGTAACCGTCTGGCCGACGCCGAACGGGTTGCCGATGGCAAGCACCAGGTCGCCCACTTCTACCGTGTCGGAATCCTTGAAGGTCAGATAGGGCAGCTTCTCGCGGCCCGTATCGATGCGCAAAATGGCAAGGTCGGTGCGCTCATCGGCAAGTACGAGATCCGCTTCAAACTCCCGCCTGTCGGAAAGCGCGACCGTGAACTGCTGGCCGTCCCGCACGACATGATGGTTGGTGACGACGAGGCCCGAGGGATCGACAATCACGCCGGAACCAAGCGACTGCTGCACACGCTCGCGCGGCACACCGAAGCTGAACCGGTTGCCAAAAAACTGCTGAAAGAACGGGTCGTTCATGAAGGGCGAGCGCGCCTGCTCCTGCACGACACGCTTCGTATAGACATTCACCACGGCAGGCGCGACGCGCTTCACAACGGGTGCATAGGAAAGTTCTACCTGCTGCCTGCTGGTCGGAACCTGCCGATCGGCCTGCGCATGGGCGCTCCACGGGAAAAGGAAGATGACTGCCGAGAGGAAAATCGCGGCAAGCGCCATACCCAGCGCCCCCGCCCAGGAAGAATCCGAAAGCATTTCCACCACCATACTGCGCGTCCCCTCGATGAAGGACGGGCATGACCTCAAAGCCCCGAACAAACCAGCCGCATGCTGAAGTTTGGTGAGCCTCCCCTCCCCTGACAAGACCCAATAGGCTTACGAGTTTGTCATGAGAGTTTCCGGAAAAGAAAAGGGCGGCACCCGAAGATGCCGCCCTGAACATTGAGACGATGCGCTTGCGCGATCAGTCCTCGTCGCCCTCGTCCGTAAAGACGGGGCCGGAATCCTGGCCCTTCGCGCTCTCGTCGCGATCAACGAATTCGATCACGGCCATCGGCGCGCTGTCACCGTGGCGGAAGCCCGCCTTCAGCACGCGGGTGTAACCGCCCGGGCGTTCCTGATAGCGCGGGCCGAGCACGTCGAACAGCTTTGCAGCCCAAGCCTTTTCCGGCAGAGCGGCATAGGCCTGACGGCGAGCGTGAAGATCACCCCGCTTGCCCAACGTGACGAGCTTTTCCACATAGGGACGAAGCTCTTTCGCCTTGGGCAGTGTGGTCACGATCTGCTCATGCTTGATGAGCGCGACCGCCATATTGGCGAGCATGGCCTTGCGATGGCTTGCGGTGCGATTGAGCTTGCGACCGGCTTTTCCGTGGCGCATGGGCCCTTCTCCTCATTAGAAGCGGCGTCTTCAGGACGCGGCGTTGTTTACTCAAATGCTTCAGTACTGGTCTTCGTACCGCTTCGCCAGCTCTTCGATATTCTCCGGCGGCCAGTTCGGGACTTCCATACCCAGATGAAGGCCCATCTGTGCGAGCACTTCCTTGATCTCGTTCAGCGACTTGCGACCGAAGTTCGGAGTACGGAGCATTTCGCTCTCCGTCTTCTGAATGAGGTCGCCGATATAAACGATATTGTCGTTCTTGAGGCAGTTGGCGGAACGGACGGAAAGCTCCAGCTCGTCCACCTTCTTGAGCAGCGCCGCATTGAACTCGAGTTCCGGGCGGCTTTCCTCAACCTGCTTCTGCTCAGGCTCTTCGAAGTTCACGAAGGTCTGGAGCTGGTCCTGAAGGATGCGCGCAGCATAGGCAACCGCATCTTCCGGCGTCACGGCGCCATTGGTCTCGACCTGCAGCGTCAGCTTGTCATAGTCGAGAACCTGACCCTCGCGGGTGTTCTCAACCTTGTAGGAAACGCGCTTCACAGGGCTGTAGAGGCTGTCCACCGGGATAAGGCCGATCGGCGCATCTTCCGGACGGTTTCGGTCCGAGGAGACGTAGCCCTTGCCGAGCGCAACGGTGAATTCCATGCGGATTTCAGCGCCCTCGTCCAGCGTGCAGAGCACGAGGTCCGGGTTGAGCACTTCAATATCCGCGCCCGCCGAAATGTCACCAGCGGTGACAACGCCCGGGCCCTTCTTCGACAACGTCATGCGCTTCGGGCCTTCGGCATGAAGGCGCAGCGCAAGCTGCTTGATGTTGAGGATGATGTCGGTCACATCCTCGCGCACGCCGGCAATCGACGAGAACTCATGCAGCACGCCATCGATCTGCACGGCGGTCACAGCCGCACCCTGCAGAGACGACATCAGAACGCGACGCAGCGCGTTGCCGAGCGTCAGACCAAAGCCACGCTCAAGCGGCTCCGCAACAACCGTCGCAAAGCGCTGCGCGTCATGGCCGGAATGTATCTCGAGCTTGTTCGGTTTGATAAGCTCTTCCCAGTTTTTCTGGATCACTTTGAAACCTCGTGCCGTCGTTTGCGGCGCGCTCATAAAGCGCACCGGGCGGGAGATATCCGCCACCTGATCTCTTTAACGTCCGCTCCACCATTCAATCGTGCGAACAGACGTGACCGGCATGCCCGAAAGCCTGCCGGTCAGATACGGGTCACCTCAGACGCGGCGCCGTTTGGGCGGGCGGCAGCCGTTGTGCGGGATCGGCGTCACATCGCGGATCGTCGTAACCGTGAAGCCGATCGACTGGAACGCGCGCAGCGCGGACTCACGACCCGAACCGGGACCGCAAACCTCGACTTCGAGGGTGCGCATGCCATGTTCCATAGCCTTCTTGCCGGCATCTTCCGCAGCCATCTGCGCCGCGAAGGGCGTCGATTTGCGGCTGCCCTTGAAGCCCATCATGCCAGCCGAGGACCACGAGATCGCGTTGCCCTGGGCATCCGTGATCGTGATCATCGTGTTGTTGAACGTGGAATTCACGTGGGCAACGCCCGACGAGATATTCTTCCGTTCTTTCCGCTTAATGCGAACCTTTTCCTTCGCCATCCGTCCTGAACCTTCGTGTCACAAGGGGAAGCGCGATGCCCGCGCGCCCCGGATAATAAAGAGCCGGGGCCCTGTTACTTCTTCTTGCCGGCAATCGCCTTTGCCGGGCCCTTGCGGGTGCGGGCATTGGTGTGGGTGCGCTGGCCGCGAACCGGCAGGCCCCTGCGGTGACGCAGGCCGCGATAGCAGCCGAGATCCATCAACCGCTTGATGTTCATTGCGACTTCACGACGCAGGTCACCTTCCACGACGTAATCGCGGTCGATCGTCTCACGGATCTGGATAACCTCGGCATCCGTCAGTTCATTCACGCGACGCTCGGCCGGAATGCCAACCGCAGCGCAGATTTCCTTGGCCTTGGCACTGCCAATGCCATGAATATAGGTCAGGCCGATGACCACCCGCTTGTTGGTCGGGATATTGACGCCAGCGATACGAGCCACGTGTCTCTCCTAAACTTCGGGAATCGCTTACCCGGCACTTTGAGCAACACCCTGACCAAAACCATCCGAAAATGGCGGAAATCCGCCGTTTTTCGGCCTATAGCCGGGTTGTTCTCTGAAAGTACCGCCGCGAAGGCCGGGATTATAGAATTTACTACTACCCAGTCAACCGGCTAAGCCAAAACCCTTTCCCTGTCTAAACTCCGAGGGCCGCCTCGATCTGGCGGGTTACCTCATCCATATCCTTCATGCCGTCCACGGCCTTCAGCTTGCCCTTGCCCCGGTAATATTCCGAAAGGGGTGCCGTCTGCTCGTGATAGACCTTGAGACGCTTCGCCAGCGCCTCGGCATTGTCGTCTGCCCGGGCGCCGCCTGCGGTTTCTGCCGCGCGCCCTTCAATCCTGCTGAGCAGGATGCTGTCATCGACAACGAGTTCGATCACCGCATCAAGCTCCGTGCCCTTCCCCTTCAGCATCTCGTCCAGGGCTTCAGCCTGAGAGACGTTCCGGGGAAAGCCGTCGAGAATGTAGCCCTTCGAGGCATCCGGCTGCGCGATGCGCTCTGCAATGATGCCGACCACGACATCATCCGGCACCAGTTCGCCACGCGCCATGATGGCTTCGGCCGTCTTGCCGATCTCGGTGCCCGCAGCCACTGCCGCGCGCAACATGTCGCCTGTCGAAAGCTGGATGAAGCCGTACTTCTCTTCCAGCCGCTTCGCCTGCGTTCCCTTGCCAGCACCGGGCGGGCCGAGAAGGATGAGTTTCATCGCCGCGCCCCCCTGAGCTTGGACTTCTTGATGAGGCCTTCATACTGGTGCGCCAGCAGATGGCTCTGGATTTGGGAAACGGTGTCCATGGTCACACTGACCACGATGAGCAGAGAGGTACCACCGAAATAGAAGGGCACGCTGTACTGCGAAATCAGGATCTCTGGCAGCAGACAGATGATGGTGAGATAGAGCGCACCCACAACTGTCAGACGGGTCAGCACGTAGTCGATATACTCCGCCGTGCGCTGGCCGGGACGGATGCCCGGAATGAAGCCGCCATATTTCTTCAGATTGTCAGCCGTATCGCCGGGATTGAAGACAATGGCCGTGTAGAAGAAGGCGAAGAAGATGATGCCCGCCGCATAAAGCGCCATATAGAGTGGCTGGCCATGCGCAAGCGCGCCGGTAATCACATTCAGCCAGTCAGGCCCCTGCCCGCCGCTGAAATTCGCAATGGTGACCGGCAGCAGCAGCAACGACGAGGCGAAGATCGGCGGAATGACGCCGGCCGTATTCAGCTTCAGCGGCAGATGGGAGCTGTCCCCGCCATAGAGCTTGTTGCCAACCTGGCGCTTTGGATACTGCACGAGGAGACGGCGCTGCGCGCGCTCCACGAACACGATCCCCATGATGACGACAACAACCATCACCATCAGGAAGAGGATGACAGCGGTCGAGATCGCGCCCTGACGGCCAAGTTCCAGCGTACCGGCAAGCGCGCGCGGAAGCTCCGCTACGATACCGGCAAAGATGATGAGCGAGATGCCATTGCCCACACCGCGCGCCGTGATCTGCTCACCGAGCCACATCAGGAAGACGGTACCGCCCACCAGCGTGATGACGGTGGTCGCGCGGAAGAAAAGGCCGGGATCAATGACGACGCTGCCGATACCGCTCTGCGCGCCCTCAAGGCCGACGGCAATGCCGTAGCCCTGCAGGATGGCAAGCACCACCGTGCCGTAGCGCGTGTACTGATTGATCTGCTTGCGCCCCTGCTCGCCTTCCTTCTTCAGTTGGGCGAGATGCGGCGAAACAGACGTCATCAGCTGGATGATAATCGACGCCGAGATATAGGGCATGATCGTGAGCGCGAAGATGGCCATGCGGCCCACCGCACCACCCGCGAACATATCGAACACGCCAAGAAGCCCGGACTGCTGCTGGCTGAAAACCTGCGCCAGCGCGGCCGGATCGATGCCGGGAAGCGGAATGTAAGTGCCCAGCCGATAGACGAGAAGCACACCCAGCGTGAACCAGATGCGCTTCTTCAACTCCGTCGCCTTGGAGAAGGCAGCGAAATTCAGGTTCGCTGCCAACTGTTCAGCTGCTGATGCCATTCGTCTCACCCTGTGCACGCAAGCCGTGGCCTGCGCGCATATATGGAGTCCTGATTACTCGGCCGCAGCCTTCGCCTTGGGCTCGACCACGGTGACGGTGCCGCCAGCCTTTTCGACGGCAGCCTTCGCACCGGCCGACACGCCCGCAACCTCGATATCGAGCTTCGCGGTGAGCTCGCCATTGCCGAGAAGACGGACACCATCCTTCACGCGGCGGATGACACCGGCAGCAACGAGAGCAGCCGCGTCGATCTTCGCGCCCTTGTCCAGCTTGCCTGCGTCGATCGCCGTCTGGATGCGACCGATATTCACCGTGTTGAAGTCCAGGCGGAACGGGTTCTTGAAACCGCGCTTCGGCAGGCGCATGTGGATCGGCATCTGGCCGCCCTCATAGCCCTTGATCGCGACGCCCGAGCGGGACTTCTGCCCCTTCACACCGCGGCCACCCGTTTTGCCCTTACCGGAACCGATACCTCGGCCGACGCGAATGCGCGATTTGCGGGCGCCTTCATTGTCGCGGATTTCATTCAGTTTCATCGTTCTGCCTCGCGAGCCCCCGGAATGACAAATCCCGGGCTCCTAAGAAAATGCGTTCAGGCCTCGTCCACAACACGGACGAGGTGGGACACCTTGCGGATCATGCCGCGCACCGCCGATGTATCTTCGAGCGTGCGCGTACGGTGCATTTTGTTCAGGCCGAGCCCGATCAGGGTCAGGCGCTGGGTCGGCTCACGCCGGATCGGGCTGCCAATCTGCTGCACCGTCACCGTCTTGCCGGTTTTCTTGTTCGCTGCCATTGCCTCGTTTCCCTGTCTTACTCGACGCCGGCCTCGGCGGCGGCATCCGTGCGGCGGCCAACAATGTCGCTGACCTTCTTGCCACGGCGTGCCGCAACCATGCGCGGGCTCTGTTCATTCTTCAGCGCATCGAACGTCGCGCGAACCATGTTGTAGGGGTTCGTCGAGCCGAGCGACTTGGCAACCACGTCCTGAACGCCGAGCGTCTCAAACACGGCGCGCATCGGGCCACCGGCGATGATGCCCGTGCCGGGAGGGGCTGCGCGGAGAATGACGCGGCCCGCACCATGGCGACCATCAACATCGTGATGCAGTGTCCGGCCTTCGCGAAGCGGAACGCGGATCATCGCGCGCTTTGCGGATTCGGTCGCCTTGCGGATGGCTTCCGGCACTTCACGCGCCTTGCCATGTCCGAAGCCGACGCGGCCCTTCTGATCGCCCACCACGACAAGCGCGGCAAAGCCGAAACGACGGCCACCCTTCACGACCTTGGCGACGCGGTTGATGTGAACCAGCTTGTCCACAAACTCGCTATCGCGCTCGTCCCGATCCCGGTCTCTGTTTTCCTTACGTGCCACAGCCAGTTTCCTTTAGAAGTTGAGACCGCCTTCGCGGGCGCCTTCGGCGAGCGCCTTGACGCGCCCATGATAGATGTAACCACCGCGATCGAAGACGACATCCGTAACACCGGCCTTCTTCGCGCGTTCGGCAACCAGCTTGCCGACGGCGGAAGCCGCCTCGACATTGGAGCCGGACTTGGACTTCAGCGTCTCGTCCATCGTGGAGGCCGAAGCAATGGTCACGCCGCGCGCGTCGTCGATCACCTGCACATAGATGTGCTTCGAAGACCGGAATACCGACAGGCGGGGCCGTCCGCTGGCGAGCCGTGCAATCTTCGCGCGGTTGCGCGCGGCACGGCGTTGAGAGAGTGTTTTCAGTTTGCTCATGACGCGCATCCGCTCACTTCTTCTTGCCTTCCTTGCGGAAGATGTATTCGCCGGCGTACTTCACGCCCTTGCCCTTATAGGGTTCCGGCTTGCGATAGCTGCGGATCTCCGCTGCAATCTGGCCAACCCGCTGCTTGTCGATGCCGGTAATCACGACTTCGGTCGGCTTCGTGCACTTGATGTCGATGCCTTCCGGGATCGGATAGAGCACTTCGTGGCTGAAACCGAGGTTGAGCTGCAGGTTCTTGCCCTGGACCGCCGCACGGTAGCCAACGCCGTTAATTTCAAGCGTCTTCGTGAAGCCTTCGGTCACGCCGTCGATGAGGTTCTTCACCAGCGTGCGGGACAGACCCCACATCGCGCGAGCGCGCTGCGTGTCCTCACGGGGAGAAATCTTGATCCCGTCTTCGCCCTGCTCGGCAACAACTTCATCCACAAGCGTAAGCCGCAGCTCACCCTTAGCGCCCTTCGCGACCACTTCCTGGCCGTTCAGCGTCACCGTCGTCCCCTTGGGAACTGCGATGGGATACTTACCAATTCGCGACATGGTCCTGTTTTCCTGTCGTCACGTGTCGAATGCACCTGCCTCGTCTTAGAAGACGCGGCAGAGCACCTCGCCACCTACATTCTGTTCCCGCGCGGCTGCGTCGGACATGATGCCCTTCGGCGTCGAAAGGATCGAGATACCAAGGCCGTTATGCACGGTCGGCATCGTCTTCACAGACGAGTACACCCGACGGCCCGGCTTGGAGACGCGCTCAATCATCTGAATCACCGGCGCGCCTTCGTTGTACTTCAGTTCGATCTCGAAGTCGCTCTTTCCGCCTGCATATTCGATGCGCGAATAGCCACGAATGAAGCCTTCTTCGGCCAGCACATCAAGCACCCAGCCGCGAAGCTTGGAAGCGGGAGTGACCACCTTGCTCTTGCCGCGAAGCTGAGCATTGCGGATGCGGGTGATCATATCGCCAAGTGGATCGGTCATCGTCATTCGCGTGTCTCCTACCAGCTCGACTTGACCATGCCGGGAATCTGCCCACGCGACGCGAGGTCACGGAGAGCGATACGCGACATGCGCAGCTTACGGTAATAAGCCTTGCTGCGGCCGGACACTTCGCAGCGATTGTGAATCCGGGTCTTGGATGAGTTGCGCGGCAGCTCAGCAAGCTTCAACTGGGCCTGGAAGCGTTCTTCCATCGACAGCGACTCGTCCTTCGTGATCGCCTTCAGCTTCGCGCGCTTGGCTGCAAACTTGGCAACCAGCTTCCGCCGCTTCAGGTCCCGATTAATGGCGCTTTTCTTAGCCATTCAAACCTCCGTCGGCCCGCCCGCGCGGACCAGAGAAAAAATCATTTCGTGAAGGGGAAGTTGAACTTGCGAAGCAGCTCGCGCGCCTCGTCGTCCGTCTTCGCAGTTGTACAGACAGTGATGTCCATACCCCATACCTGATCGACCTTGTCGTAGTCGATTTCCGGGAACACGATGTGTTCTTTCAGGCCCATCGAATAGTTGCCGCGACCGTCAAAGCTCTTCGCGTTGAGACCACGGAAGTCGCGAACGCGCGGCAGAGCAATCGTGACCAAGCGGTCAAGGAACTCATACATACGGTCCTTGCGCAGCGTTACCTTCACACCGATCGGCATGCCTTCACGCAGCTTGAACGTCGCGATCGACTTCTTCGCCTTGGTGATGACCGGCTTCTGGCCGACAATGGCCTGCAGGTCTTCAAAGGCGCTCTTCACCTTCTTGGAGTCACCGACAGCTTCGCCAACACCCATATTGATGACGATCTTTTCGAGCTGCGGCACCTGATGCACGTTCTTGTAGGAGAACTGCTCGGTCAGCGCCGGGCGGATCTTCTCAATATACTGCTGCTTCAGCCGCGGAATGTAAGTCGCTTCAGCCATCGATCAACTCTCCCGACGCCTTGGCAACACGGACCTTGCGGCCATCATCCAGCGTCTTGAAACCCACGCGCGTCGCCTTGCCCGTCTTCGGATCCTGGATCGCGAGATTGGACAGATCGATCTTCGCTTCGCGCGACACAATACCGCCCGTCGTCGTCTGAGACGGCTTCTCGTGGCGCTTCACCATGTTGACGCCCTGCACGAGCGCCTTGTTCTCTTTCGGGAAGACAGCGATCACGCCGCCCGTCTTGCCCTTATCCTTGCCGGTCAGGACGACGACCTTGTCGCCCTTCTTGATCTTCGCGGCCATTAGAGCACCTCCGGCGCCAGCGAAACGATCTTCATGTGATTCTTCGCGCGAAGTTCGCGAGTAACCGGGCCGAAGATACGTGTACCAATGGGTTCACCCTGACCATTGATCAGGACAGCCGCATTGCGGTCGAAGCGGATGACGCTGCCATCGGCGCGGCGAATATCCTTCGCCGTGCGCACGACGACCGCCTTCATGACGTCGCCCTTCTTCACCTTGCCGCGCGGAATGGCTTCCTTCACGCTGACGACAATGATGTCGCCCACGGAAGCGTACTTCCGCTTGGAGCCACCGAGAACCTTGATGCACATCACGCGGCGCGCACCAGAGTTGTCGGCAACATCCAGGTTGGTCTCTTGCTGGATCATGACTTCATCCGCCTTGCTCGGAACGGTTCCTGACCTCGAATGGGATCAGGCTTCGTCCGTGTAAACTTCCCATTTCTTCAACTTCGAGAACGGACGGCACTCGCGAATCTTCACGATGTCGCCGACTTTCGCCGTGTTGTTCTCGTCATGGGCGTGGAACTTCTTGGACCGGCGCACAATCTTCTTGAGAAGCGGGTCCTTGAAACGGCGCTCGACATTCACGACCACCGTCTTGTCGTTCTTGTCGCTGACCACGACACCCTGAAGGATTCTCTTCGGCATTTCGTTATCCTCAGCCCTTGCTCGCTTCAGCGGCGCGCTGACGCTGGATCGTCTTGATCCGCGCAATGTCACGGCGCACCTTGCGCATCTGATCAACCTTCTCGAGCTGTCCGCTCGCGCTCTGGAAACGCAGATTGAACTGCGTCTTCTTGAGCTTCAGCAACTCATCAGAGAGCTGGTCCGGCGTCATGTCTCGTACTTCGCTGGCCTTCATGGCCCTACCCTTTCATTCGACCGCACGTGGCGGTATCGGATGCCTCAAGCATGGTCCCCGGGGCGCGCCACAAAGCGCGTCTTGATCGGAAGCTTCGCAGCCCCCAGACGCAGCGCCTCTTCCGCCACATCGAGCGGAACCCCGTCAATCTCGAACATGATGCGGCCCGGCTTCACGCGCGCCGCCCAGAATTCCGGCGAACCCTTGCCCTTGCCCATGCGGACTTCGGTCGGCTTCGAGGAGACCGGGACATCCGGGAAAATCCGGATCCAGACGCGGCCCGCACGCTTCATGTGACGGGTGATCGCGCGGCGCGCCGCCTCGATCTGCCGTGCCGTGATACGGGCCGGCTCCTGCGCCTTGAGGCCAAACGCCCCAAAGTCGAGATTCATTCCGCCCTTGGCCTTGCCATGGATCCGGCCCTTATGAGCCTTCCGGAATTTGGTGCGCTTCGGTTGCAACATGATCGAAACTCTCTTCGCTCAATTCTTGGGCGCTCAGGCGCGCTCTTCGCGGCGATTACGGCCACCGCTGTCCCCGCCGCCTTCCAGCGCACGGCGCTCGGAAGCCATCGGGTCATGCTCAAGGATATCGCCCTTGTAGATCCAGACCTTCACACCACAGGTGCCATAGGCCGTCTTCGCAGTCGCCACGCCATAGTCGATATCGGCGCGAAGCGTGTGCAGCGGCACCCGGCCCTCGCGATACCACTCCGTGCGCGCAATTTCCGCACCGCCAAGACGTCCCGCACAGTTGATGCGGATGCCGCCGGCGCCAAGGCGCATTGCAGACTGCACGGCCCGCTTCATCGCACGGCGGAAAGCCACACGGCGCTCCAGCTGCTGAGCGATATTCTCGGCAACCAGCGTTGCGTCGATCTCGGGCTTGCGCACCTCGACGATGTTGAGATGCACTTCGGAGCTCGTGATCTTGCCGATGTCGCGGCGAAGCTTCTCGATATCCGCACCCTTCTTGCCGATAACGACACCAGGGCGAGCCGTGTGGATCGTCACGCGGCACTTCTTGTGCGGACGCTCGATCACGATCTTCGAGATGCCGGCCTGCTTCAGCTGCTCGTTCAGAAGCTCACGGATCTTGAGGTCTTCATGCAGCAGCTGGCCATACTCATGACGACCGGCGAACCAGCGCGAGTCCCATGTGCGGTTGATGCCGAGCCGCAGACCGATCGGATTTACCTTGTGACCCATCAGGCTTGCTCCTCGACTTGCCGCACGACGATGGTGATCTGGCTGAAGGGCTTCTGAATACGGCCAACGCGACCGCGAGCCCGCGCATGCCAGCGCTTCATGACCAGGTTCTTGCCCACATAAGCCTCGGAGACGATCAGATCATCGACATCGAGGTCGTGGTTGTTTTCTGCATTCGCTATAGCGCTCTGCAGAACCTTCTTCACATCGCCCGCGATCCGCTTGCGCGAGAAGGTCAGGTCGGCGAGCGCCGTCTCCACCTTCTTGCCGCGAATGAGCTGTGCGACGAGATTGAGCTTCTGCGGGCTTACCCGAAGCATCCGGCCCGTGGCCAGAGCCTCGTTATCAGGCAGGCGGCGCTTGCTTGCTGCTTTGCCCATGATTAGCCCCTCTTCGCTTTCTTGTCGGCTGTGTGGCCGTAATAGGTGCGCGTCGGCGAGAACTCGCCAAACTTGTGGCCCACCATATCCTCGGTCACGAGCACAGGAACATGCTTCTTACCGTTGTGGACGCCGAATGTCAGGCCGACGAACTGCGGCAGAATGACGGAGCGACGGCTCCACATCTTGATGACTTCCTTGCGGCCCGAAGAGCGAGCGGCTTCCGCCTTCTTGAGAAGGTAGCCGTCAACAAAGGGGCCCTTTTTCAGAGAACGTGACATGACAGTGGTCCCTTAACCCTTCTTCTGATGACGGCTGCGGACGATGTACTTGCTCGTCGCCTTGTTGCTGCGCGTCTTCTTGCCCTTGGTCGGCTTGCCCCAGGGCGTGACCGGATGACGGCCACCCGAGGTACGGCCTTCACCACCACCATGGGGATGGTCAACCGGGTTCATCACAACGCCGCGAACATGCGGACGCTTGCCGAGCCAGCGATTACGGCCCGCCTTCGCGATGGTGATGTTCGCGTGGTCGGGGTTCGACACGGCGCCAATCGTCGCCATGCAGGCACCCGGCACCATGCGCTGCTCGCCCGAAGAAAGGCGGAGAAGCGCATAACCACGGTCGCGGCCCACGATCTGCACATAGGCACCAGCGGAACGGGCGATCTGACCGCCCTTGCCCGGCTTCATCTCCACATTGTGCACGATCGTGCCGACGGGGATGTTCTGAAGCGGCATCGCATTGCCCGGCTTCACGTCAACGCGGTTACCCGAGACCACCCGATCGCCAGCCGCGATACGCTGCGGCGCGAGGATGTAGGCAAGCTCACCGTCGTCATACTTGATGAGCGCGATGAACGCCGTACGGTTCGGGTCATACTCCAGCCGCTCGACAGTCGCCGGAATATCGGCCTTCGTGCGCTTGAAGTCGACCAGCCGATAGCTGCGCTTGTGCCCGCCACCACGGAACCGGACCGTAACCCGGCCATGATTGTTGCGACCGCCAGTCTTCGTCAGACCTTCGGTCAGGCTCTTCACCGGCTTGCCTTTATGCAGGCCAGACCGATCTACGAGCACAAGACCGCGCTGCGCGGGGCTTGTCGGTTTGTATTTTTTCAGTGCCATCGTTCTAGGCTTCTCGCTTTAGAGGCCGGAGCCCGATCCTCAAAGTCCAGTCGTCACGTCGATCGAATGGCCCTCTTCAAGGGTCACGATCGCTTTCTTGAAACTTGCTTGCCGCCCCGCAATGCCACGGAACCGCTTCGTCTTGCCCTTCCGGATCAGCGTATTCACCGCTTTCACCTTCACGTCGAAGAGCTTTTCAACCGCTTCCTTGACCTGCGGCTTGGTTGCACCAGGTGCCACCTTGAAGATGACCTGGTTCGCTTCCGAGGCCATCGTCGCCTTTTCGGTGATCACCGGCGACACGATGATGTCGTAATACCGCTCGTTCATTTGAAGCGAGCCTCCAGGCTTTCCACCGCGGCCTTGGTCAGCACGAGCTTCTCGCGCCGCAGGATGTCGTACACATTGATGCCCTGCACCGGCAGCACATCGACATTCGGCAGATTGCGCGCCGCGAGAGCGAAATTCTCATCGACCTCCGCGCCATCAATCACGAGCACCGAAGTAAGACCGAGCTTTGCAAAGGCTTCCTTCGCATCCTTCGTCTTCGGCGAGGAGAGCTTCGCCTCATCAAGAATGATCAGGCTGCCAGCCTTCGCCTTGCTCGACAGAGCATGACGCAGAGCGAGCGCACGAACCTTCTTCGGCAGGTCGAAGGCATGGCTGCGAACAACCGGGCCGAAAGCCTTGCCACCGCCGCGGAACTGCGGCGCCTTGCGATCGCCATGACGGGCGCCGCCGGAGCCCTTCTGCTTCACGAACTTCTTGCCCGTGAGCGCAATCTCGGAGCGGCCCTTTGACTTGTGCGTACCGGCCTGACGCTTTGCGAGCTGCCAGGCAACCATACGGTGCAGAATGTCGGTGCGGGGCTCGAGAGCGAACACCTCGTCTGCGAGATCGACGGAACCAGCCGTCTTCGCATCAAGCGTTTGAACGTCGATCTTCATCACGCACCTTCCTTCGGAGCTTCGGCTTCTTCGGCAGGCGCCTCAGCCGGAGCTTCCACGGCAGCAGCCGGAGCCGCAGCCTCTTCACCCTGCCTGCGGAACGCGCCCGGAACCGGTGCGCCTTCCGGCAGCTTGCTCTTCACCGCATCGCGAAGCAGCACCCAGCCGCCCTTTGAACCCGGCACAGCGCCCTTCACCATGATCAGGCCCTTTTCGACATCCGTGCGGACGACTTCAAGGTTCTGCGTGGTCACGCGCTTGGCGCCCATGTGGCCGGCCATCTTCTTGCCTTTGAAGACCTTGCCCGGATCCTGGTTCTGACCGGTCGAGCCGTGGCTGCGATGGCTGATCGACACGCCGTGCGTTGCATGAAGGCCACCGAAATTGTGGCGCTTGATCACACCCGCAAAGCCCTTACCGATCGACGTGCCCGACGCATCGACATACTGGCCCGCCACAAAATGGTCGGCAGTGATCTCGACACCCACGTCAAGCAGGTTGTCAGGGCTCACGCGGAACTCGGCAAGCTTCAGCTTGGGCTCCACCGAAGCGCGCGCGAACTGACCACGCTGCGCATTCGACACATTCTTCGCTTTTGCACGGCCAACACCGAGCTGCACGGCTGTATAACCGTTCGTTTCTTCCGTGCGCTGGCTGACAACCTGGCAGTTGTCCAGCTTTAGCACCGTGACCGGTACATGACGTCCGTCTTCCGTGAAGAGACGGGTCATTCCGACCTTTCTGGCAATCACACCGGAACGCATGGGTCCCATTCCTCGTTCTGTTCGCGATCAGGCTTCTTAGAGCTTGATCTCGACGTCCACACCAGCAGCAAGATCGAGCTTCATCAGCGCGTCCACGGTCTGCGGCGTGGGATCTACGATGTCGAGCACACGCTTGTGTGTCCGAATTTCAAACTGCTCGCGGCTCTTCTTGTCGATATGCGGGCCACGGAGCACGGTGAACTTCTCAAGCCGGGTCGGAAGGGGAATCGGACCGAGCACCTGCGCACCCGTACGCTTCGCGGTATTCACGATCTCGCGCGTCGAAACGTCGAGCACACGATGATCGAACCCTTTCAGACGGATGCGAATTTTCTGCCTTTGCATTTTCGTACCTGTGCCTTTCGGCCTTGCGCTTTCGCGGCTTCAAAAGTCGGGGCGCGGCGGGCCGCGCCCCGATCACCTTGATTACTTCAACACCTTGGAGACGACGCCGGCGCCGACGGTGCGGCCACCTTCGCG
>ENA-UOVV01000387-UOVV01000387.1-compost-metagenome-genome-assembly--contig:-NODE-387-length-55856-cov-71.722191_pt1 | contig 55856 bp, 53 predicted proteins | sample MGYA00238155_ERZ761577 | MGnify/ENA primary metagenome ERZ761577 (study PRJEB28898, sample SAMN06268775) | compost metagenome | isolation source: Emeryville, CA | place: USA:Emeryville, CA | collected... | reverse complement strand
CCTCCGCCACCCCGTCGCCCTCTTGGAGAATCCCTCCCCCAACCCCAAGCTCACCACCCCCGCCGACCTGGCCTACCTCGAATTCCTCCTCTCGCGCTAAACCCGCACTCTTCGGCCATTTCTTCCGTGTTTTCCGTGTATTCCGTGGGCATCTTGTTCAGATGACTTTCCGCATCGGCCACGGCTACGACATCCACCGCCTCGTCCCCCATCGCCCGCTCATCCTCGGCGGCGTTCGGTTCGACACCGACTACGGCCTCGACGGCCACTCCGACGCCGACTGCCTCACGCACGCGATCTGCGACGCCATCCTCGGCGCGGCCGCGCTCCCCGATATCGGTCATTTCTTTCCGAATACGGACCCCGCCTACAAAAACATCGATTCGCAGCTCCTCCTCCAGCGCGTCTGCGCCGAGGTCCGCAAACTCGGTTACGATCTCGTCAACATCGACGCCTCCGTCATCGCCGAGAAGCCCAAGATCTACCCGCGCCTCACCGACATGAAGGCCGCCCTCGCCAAGTCGACCGGCCTCCTCCCCGACGAAATCGGCCTCAAAGCCACGACCAACGAAGGCGTCGGCGATCTCGGCCGCGCCCTCGCCATCGCCGCCCACGCCGTCGTCCTCCTCAAACGCAGCTAAGTCGGGCACACTCCCCGGGCGCGCCGCGTGCCCCGCCCGCACATTCCCACGCGGCCCGATTGACTGCGCCGTTTCCCGCCGCGAACAATCCCCGCGTGCGCCCACTTTCGATTCTCCGCCGCTCTTCCTCTTCGCACCTTCTGCGCCTTTTTGCGGCCATCCCCTTCCTCCTTCTTTTCGCCTTTTTCTCCGGCTGCGCCCCCCGCGAAACGGCCGTCGAACGCGGCAACCGCGAACACATCCTCCACCGCGGTGTCGGGTCCGACATCTCCGACCTCGATCCGCATCTCGCCGTCAACATCGCCGAGATGGACATCATTTCCGCGCTCTTCGAAGGCCTCGTTTCCGAAGATCCCGTCGACCTCCGCCCCGTCCCCGGCGTCGCCGAGCGTTGGGACATCTCCCCCGACGCCCTCACCTACACCTTCCACCTCCGCGAGAGCGCCCGCTGGTCCGATAACACGCCCGTCACCGCCCAAGATTTCGTCGCCTCCTGGCAGCGCATCCTCACGCCCTCCCTCGGCGCCGACAACGCCTCCCTCCTCTACGTCCTCCAGGGCGCCCAAGCCTTCCACCAAGGCGCCTCCACCGACTTCTCCTCCGTCGGCGTCACCGCCACCAACGATCGCACGCTGCGCGTCACCCTCGAACGCCCGACGCCACACTTTCTCTCACTCCTCACGCACACCGCCTGGTATCCCGTAAAACTCTCCGCCATCTCCGCCCACGGTTCGCCCTACACCCGCGGCACGCCCTGGACCCGCCCCCGCCGCCTCGTCGGCAACGGCCCGTTCCTCCTCGAAGAATGGCAGCCCAACCAGTTCGTCGCGGTCTCCCGCTCCCCATCCTACTGGGATTCCAACACCGTCCGCCTCCGCGGCATTCGTTTCTACCCGATCGACAGTCGCGACGCCGAAGAGCGCATGTTCCGCTCCAACCAGCTCCACCTCACCTACGTCCTCCCCAACTCCAAAATCGACACCTACCGCGAATCCAACCCGCACTTCCTCCGCTCCGATCCCTACCTCAACACCTACTTCCTCCGCCTCAACACCACCCACCGCACGCTCGCCGACCCGCGCATCCGCCGCGCTCTCTCACTCGCCCTCGATCGCACCGCCCTCACTTCAAACATCCTCCGCGGCGGCCAGCTCCCCGCCACCTCTCTCACGCCGCCCAACATCCCCAACTACACCCCGCCCGACTCCCCGCTCTCCAACCCGGACGAAGCCCGCCGCCTGCTCGCCGCAGCCGGCTACCCGGACGGTAAAGGTTTCCCCACCCTCGAGCTTCTCTACAACACCTCCGAAAACCACCGCCTCCTCGCCGAAGCCCTCCAGGAAATGTGGCGCCGCGAACTCGGCATCGACGTCCGCCTCGTCAACCAGGAACTGAAAGTCGTCCAAGCCGAACGCCGCGCCGGCCGCTACCAGATTCTCTTCTCCGACTGGGTCGGCGACTTCCTCGATCCGCTCACGTTTCTCGAGATCATGCGCGGCGACAGCGGCAACAACTACACCGGCTGGTCCGACAAATCTTACGACGCCCTCCTCTTCGCCGCCGCCCGCAACCCCGACCTCACCGCCCGCGCGCAACAACTCCGCGATGCCGAAACCGCCCTCCTCGCCGCCGCGCCGATCATTCCTCTCTACTACAACACCCACACCTTCCTCATCCGCCCCTCCGTCAAAGGCTGGCATCCCACCCTTCTCGACCACCACCCCTACAAACACGTCTGGCTCGAGCCCTAAAAACTTCCCGCCCCAAAAGCGCACAATGCGCCAAAAATCCCCCCACCTACCCCACCGCTCTTTGCGCCTCCTGTGCCTCTTTGCGGCCATCGCTTTAACTTCCTGTTCCAAATCTCCACCGCCCGCGCCCGCCGAAAAAACCCTCCGCATCTCCCAGCGCAACGACCCCGCCGATCTCGACCCCGCCACCGCCACGCTCCCCGACGAATTCTTCATCATCCGCGCCCTCGGCGAAGGCCTCGTCACCCCCGCCCCCTTTCAAATCTCAGATCTCAGATCTGAAATTCCAACTCCCTCCCCCGCTGCCACCCCAATCGAAAATCGAAATTCCAAAATCGAAAATCCCCCCGTCCTTCCCGCCGCCGCCACCCACTGGAAAATCTCCGCCGACCAACTCACCTACACCTTCCACCTCCGCCGCGACGCCCTCTGGTCCAACGGCGACCCCGTCACCGCCCACGACTTCCTCGCTTCCTACCGCCGCGCTCTCACTCCCGCCACCGCCGCGCCGAAAGTCTCCCTTTTCTTCGCCGTCAAAAACGCCCGCGCCTTCGCCGCCGGCGCCCTGACCGATTTCTCCGCCGTCGGCTTCTCCGCTCCCGATTCCCATACGCTCGTCGTCACCCTCGAGCACCCGACTCCGCGCTTCCTCCTCTACGTCGCCAGCGGCCCGTGGATTCCCGTCCACGTCCCGACTATCGAGCGCCACGGTCGCGCTTGGACCCAGCCCGCCCATCACGTCGGCAACGGCCCCTTCACCCTCGCCGAATGGCGCCCGCACCAGCGTCTCGTCGTATCCAAAAATCCACGTCACCACGCCGCCGCCGACATCCACCTCGACCGCCTCGCCTTCATCTCCTTCGACAGCGGCGACTCCGAAGAGCGCGCGTTCCGCGCCGGCCAGATCGACGTCACCATGTCGCTCCCCGTCAGCAAGGTCCCCGTTTACGAACAAAGCCGCGCCCCCGAACTCCACCGCGCCCCGCTCGCCGAAACCCGCTATCTCGCGCTCAACACCACCCGCCCCCCGCTCAACGACCCGCGCGTCCGCCGCGCTCTCTCGCTCGCGCTCGACCGCGCCACCCTCGTCTCCCGCGTCCTCCGCGGCGGCGAACACCCCACCACCACCCTCGTCCACCCCAGCCTCTACGCCGTCCCCACACCCGCCGACCTCCCCGCCACTCCGCCCCTTTCCCCCACCGAAGCTCGCGCCCTCCTCGCCGCCGCCGGTTTCTCCGATCCCGCCACCTTCCCCCGCCTCGAACTCTCCACCTGGACCAACTCCCCCATCGTCGAAGCCATCCAGTCCATGTGGCGCACCGAGCTCGGCATCGAAACCGCCATCGTCCTCCGCGAAGCCAAGGTCCACCTCGCCGCCCTCCAATCCGCCGACTACGACATCGCCTTCATCACCGCCATCCCCGACGTCCCCGACGCCGCCAATCTCCTCGAAACCTTCCGCTCCGACTCCGCCGCCAACTACCCGCACTGGTCCGATTCCCGCTTCGACGAACTCCTCGCCCGCGCCGCCCGCACGCCCGACCTCGCCGACCAAACCGCCCTCCTCCGCGAAGCCGAAGCCCACCTCCTCGCCGAATCCCCGCTCATCCCTCTCTACTTCAACGCCCGCAACTGGCTCATGTCCCCTCGCGTTCTGAACTGGCAAACCGACCTCCTCTGGACTCGCTTCTATCACCATGTCGACCTCGCTCCGTAACCACCTCCCGCGCTCTCCCTCCTTGCGCCTTCTGCGCCTCTTTGCGGCCGTTCCCCTCCTCCTCCCCGCCCTTTTCGCCGCTCCCTCTCAAATTTCAAATTTCAAATCTGAAATCCCCTCCTCCCCCGCCGCGCGCATCCTCGCCCGCACCTCGATCCTCGCCTCCGACGACTTCGAAGGCCGCGCTCCCGGCACGCCCGGCGAGGAAAAAACCGTCGCCTACCTCGTCGACGAATTCAAAAAAATCGGCCTCGCCCCCGGCAACCCCGACGGCTCCTACCTCCAATCCGTCCCGCTCGTCGGCATCACCACCCGCGCGAGCCTCGCTTTCACCGTCGACGGCCAGCCTTTCGAACTCGCCTCCGTCAACGACTACCTCGCCAACACCACCCGCGTCGTCGACCGTATCCAAATCTCCAACACCGACCTCGTCTTCGTCGGCTACGGGATCGTCGCGCCGGAATTCGACTGGGACGACTACAAGGGCCTCGATGTCCGCGGCAAAACCGTCGTCATGCTCGTCAACGACCCGCCGGTCACCGACGCCTCCGGCCAGCTCGACCCCACCGTCTTCGGCGGCAAGGCCATGACCTACTACGGCCGCTGGACCTACAAATACGAGATCGCCGCCGCCAAAGGCGCCGCCGGCTGCCTCATCGTTCACGAAACCGTCGCCGCCTCCTACCCCTTCGCCGTCCTCGTCGGCAGCAACCTGAGCGAGAACTTCGAACTCGCCACGCCCGACAAAAACGCCGGCCACGTCGCCATGGACGGCTGGCTCACCCAGGACGCCGCCACCCGCCTCTTCGCCGCCGCCGGCCACGACTACGAGGCCCTCAAAAAAGCCGCCGCCCGCCGCGACTTCCAACCCGTCGCCTTCAACGCCCAGGTTTCCTTCGACATCACCAACGACCTTCGCCCCGTCGCCTCGAAAAACGTCATCGCGAAACTCGAAGGCTCCGACCCGTCGTTGAAAAACGAATACGTCATCTACACCTCCCACTGGGACCACCTCGGCCGCGATCCGCGTCTCCCCGGCGACCAGATCTACAACGGCGCCGCCGACAACGCCGCCGGCGTCGCCGTCCTCCTCGAAATCGCCCAAACCTTCGCCTCCCTCCCCGCCGACCAGCGCCCGAAACGCAGCCTCCTCTTCCTCGCCGTCACCGCCGAGGAAAAAGGCCTGCTCGGTTCCCGCTACTACGCGCAAAATCCCCTCTACCCGCTCGAGCGCACGCTCGCCGCGATCAACATGGACGGCGCCAACCAATTCGGCCGCACCACCGACATGGTCACGATCGGCTTCGGCGCCTCCACCATCGACGACATCGGCATCGCCGTCGCGAAAGAACAGGGCCGCACGATGCTCCCCGAGAAATTCCCCGAATACGGCTCCTACTACCGCAGCGACCACTTCGAATTCGCGAAGGTCGGCGTCCCCGCCTACTACGCCGAATCCGGCACGCTCTTCGAAGGCCGCCCGCCCGAGTTCGGCGAGAAACTCATCCAGGACTACATCGCGAACGACTACCACAAGCCTTCCGACGAGGTGAAACCCGACTGGACTTTCGAAGGCGCCGCACAAGACGCCGAGTTCCTCTTCGAAGTCGGCCGCCGTATCGCGAACGCCGATACCTGGCCCGAATGGCGCCCCGGCAACGAATTCAAAGCCCGCCGCGACGCCATGCTCCAAAAAAAGTAGAGCCTCTCTCCACCGCACCCTCCCTCACGAAAGCCCGCCCTGCGGGCCTTTTTTCATTTCAGCCCCGGTCCCTCATTCGCGTCTATTCGTGTCCGTTCGTGGTTCTCCACCCCTCCGTGCCTCTGCGCCTCGGTGGTTCTAAACCCTCACCGCACACCCGCTCCTCACCTCCGCGCCCGCCCAATCACCCCCACCAACACCCCCTGCACCACCAAATTCTCCTTCGGCACGATCGTCGCATAACGCGCATTCTCCGGCTTCAACACCGGCTTCCCTTTCACATACGCCAGCCGCTTCAACGTCGTGGTCGTGTTGTCCACCAGCGCCGCCACGATGTCGCCCGCCTTCGCCTCACGTCGCTCCAGCACCGCGATGTCCCCGTCGAGAATATGCGCGTCGATCATCGAATCGCCGTGCACCTCGAGCCCCCACAACCGCTCCGCTTTCCGCACCCGAAAGATCGCCGGATCGAACCGAATCGTCTCCTTCGGCTGCTCCTCCGTCATCGACGGCGCCCCCGCCGGAATCGTGCCGTAGATCGGCAGCTCCAAATGCCCTTGCACCTCCCCCGGCTTCAATCCCCACGTTCCCATCTCCGTCTGATGCAGCCGGCCCTTCCTCGCCAGCGCCCGCAGATGGTTCATCGCCGCATTCTGACTGCTGTATCCAAAATGCCGTTGCAGCTCGCGCGTGCTCGGCGGAAAGCCGCGCTCCGCCTGGACGCTGCGGATAAAATCGAGAATCGCCTCTTGTTTTTCGGTGAGCATGCCGCGTGTTCGCCCGAACACATGGACAGCCGCCCACGCTTTGGCAAGCCCTCACCACACCCTTGGAGGCGCGGTGCCTCCACCGCGCACTTTAATGCTCGCCGCCACTCGCCGGCCCCGGCTGCGCCGGCTTGTCCGCATCCTTCGTCCAATTCCCGTCGTAATCGCCGCCGCCCGCCGCGTTCCCTCCTTCTTTGTCGCGCCGCTGCTGCTCCGCATACTGCCGGCTGAATTGATCGCGCGTGTCGCTCGCATACCCCTCGGGCTTCCCGCCCGAACTCTCCTCCTGCCGCCGGCTCACCTCCTCCTCGCTCGACTTTCCGCGATCCCCCCGGCGCCCCAGCAACGAGTGCCGGTCCTTCGTCGACTGGTCGCGGCTGTCCTGCCCGCCCAGATTCTCCGGCTGCTCCTGACGAGCACTCTCACGACGCTGCTCCGCCGATTGCTCTCCATACCGCTCCCGTGCATGCCGCGCGTCGCTGTGCGTCTCCGGCGTATCCGGATTTTCGCTACTTCCTTCCCGCCGTGCGTAATCGCGCGCTTCGTTCTGCCGTGACCCGCCTTGATCATCGTGCCCGCGCGCCTCACCCGCTCGTTGGCGATCGACATCGGCCGCGCGCGTAAAACTGGCGTCGTCTTCATGGCGTTTGCTCTTCGTTGCAGCGCGGTCTTGGACGTTCTTCGTTGTTTTCGACATAGGGTAAAAGGATTCCGCAACGTAGCACCACCGGCGCAGGCCCAACATGGGGTTCAATCCCGTTACCCCCATCCTCTCTCCCACGGGCCGAGCCGCTCACTCGCCTTCTTCCGCACTCCGAAGAATCAGGCCGCACCCCGATGGCCGCGCGTCGCTCTCTGAATATCTTGCGCGACAACCCCTTCCTTTCATGCCCAAAGCAGCAGTGAAAAAACGCGCCCGCCAAGACGCCCGCGCCGGCAAAAAACCGTCCACCCAAGCCGGCGAATTCGTCCGCGAGGAAATGCGCGAATACAAACGCGGCAGCGGCAACGTCCGCTCCCGCAAACAAGCCGTCGCCATCGGCCTCTCCGAAGCGCGCCGCGCCGGCGTGAAACTCGGCGCCCCCAAGAAAGGCAAGACCTCCGCCGCCACCCGCAAAAAAGCGAAACGCGACTCCGCCGTCGGCCGTGGCAAAGCCAAGCCTTCCCCCTCCCGCTCGCGCGGCGCGAAAAAAGCCGCCCGCACCCGCGCGAGAAAATCCTCGCGCAAATAGCGCAGCCGTTCCCCACGTCGCAGCCGCGGCGCGCCCCGATCCGCGAGGCGCGCGCTAATCCACCTCACGCCGGCGGCGTATGCCGCTGCGCCGTATCCGCCTTTTGGCGACTCGACGTGCTCGACGCGCTTGGCGTCGGATACTCCGACGCCGGCGATTTCACCGTGACATCGTCGCCCGGACTCGTGCGTCCCACCGCGCGCTTGCGCCCACTCATGAACGCCACGAGCAGCCCCACGACCACCACCGCCCCGATAATCAGCACAAAAATATATCCCATGATCGCGCACAATAGCCCGCCACCCCAACCGTCGCCATGGGCGGATTGCCCGCCCCGCCTCTAGGCGATTCCGCGATCCCGTGGCGTAACACCGCCCACCCCGACGCATCGGAGTCGGCGTATCATCCCAATCGCGGACTTGGCCCGCACCCCGCCATGGCTATAAACTTTTTGCGATGAAACCCCACCCCTCGCTCCCGCTCACCTGCGCACTTCTCCTGTGCTTTCTCCATTTCACCCCCGCCGTCTCCGCCAAAATCGAGGAATGGCGCGATGCCCAAGGCAACACCTTCAAAGCCGAAGCCATCCAGCCGCTCGGCCCGATGGCCATCTTCCGCACCGAGCAACGCTGGGCCCGCGTCATCCCCTTCCTCGCGCTCCCGCCCGAGGAATGCGTCCGCTTCCACGAACAAACCAAGGACCACCCGCAGCCCGCCGAGCGCTGGGAAAACGCCAAGGACGATTTCGGCCGCGATCTCTACCGCTTCACGATGCAGCTCCGCATCGACCGCCTCGACCCCGCCTGGCTCAAAGGCCGCCCCGAACCTGAATTCACCGTCGTCATCTACGGCTCCGCCAACGAATCCAAATCCTGGGACTCCATCGACCTCATTCTCCCGCTGTATCAGCAACTCAAGGACGCCCACGGCGATCGCGTCGAAGCCGTCTTCTACGGCCTCAATCACAAATCCGGCGACCAGCTCCTCATGGCCGAACGCAAGAACATGCCCTGGCTCATCGCCGACTTCGGCCAGCAAGCCGAGATGGACACCATCCGCCGCTTCGCCCCCACCTCCCGCGCCGGCGTCCTCGTGTTCTCGCACACCGGCGTGCCTTTCTTCGCCGCCGACATCTCCAACATGGACCGCATCACCACGCCCGTCCTCGAACTCGCCGCCCTCCTCGACGTCGCGCGCCCCGAAAATCCCAAAAGCTGGCACGGCCGCGCCCACTACCTCCGCGCCATTCAACCCGCGCTCCACAAAAACAGCCGCGGCGACGCCATCCTCGTCGGCAATCCCCTCCAGCCCACCGGACTCCGCCAGCGCGACGTCTATCGCGTCGAAGCCACGCTCACGATCGACGCCGACGGCAAAGTCACCGCCGTCGACGTGAAACCCGACCCCGCCAATCTCCCCGAGCCCATGCGCGCCCCCGTCGCCACCGCGCTCCAACGCTCCGCCGTCTTCGTCCCCGCCGTGCAAAACGGTCAGTTCGTCGAAAGCACCTACCACTACCTTCTCGAAGTCCCCCGCTGATCTCCCCCTCACTTCGCAAACCCAAGCCACCCGCTCCGAACTCCCGGAGCGGGCTTTTTATTCCTTCTCCCGCCCGTAGCGGAAAGCGTGAGCTTTTCGTCCCGATCGGGTAACGATCGACCACCGCCCTCGCGCAACAGCACGCCCGAGCATCCGCGCCGCACCCGCCATTGCGTTCTCCCGCACGACGCCCTTCTTGTGTCGTATGTCGGATTCTTCGCCACGCGACGCCTCCCTTTACGAACGCATCGGCGGTCGCGAAGGCCTATCGACGCTCCTCCGTCGCTTCTACGCCGACGTCCGTCAGCACCACGAGATCGGCCCCATCTTCAACGCGCAGATTAAAAACTGGCCCGAGCACCTCGAAAAAATCGCCGACTTTTGGTCGACCGCGACCGGCGGCCCGCCGCGCTACGCCGGCCCGATGCCGCAACGCCACTTCCCCCTCGGCCTCGAAGAAAAACATTTCCAAGCCTGGCTCGACCTCTGGCGCCGCCACTGCCGCATCCATCTACAACCCGACGCCGCCGACGACATGATCACCCTCGCCGAAGGCATCGGCCAGCGCCTCCGCACCCTCATCGCCTACGACCGCTCCCGCTCCGCCCCACCCTCCTGACACCATCGCGCTTGCGCCCCATCCTCGCCTTTTAGGCTCCCGCGCTCGCCCGCCGCGCGCTGAAGAGCTGAGCTCCGCTCGTTCAGATAATGCGTAATAAAGGGCCTGCTCCCTTTTGTTCGGCTTGCCGCCCCCGCATGTATCAACATCAAATCCGTTGCATGCGGTCCAGCCCCCACACCGCCGAAATCAATAAGGTGAACCGTCGCCACTTCCCCACCCTTCCAACGAGAGGCACAGTAATCGTTCGCAGCGACCCCGCTAAACCGAATGCACCCGGTGTAGCTTTATAAGGAACGGCCTTTTTCTACGAAGCATTCACAAGTCATTACGCGCTCCTCATAGCTGCATACGGGACCAGACCCACCGCTCCCCGAAAGCATCGCTCACTGCAGCCTAGTTACACTGTTCGGCGAAAATTCGATGCGCATACTGCTTCTCCTCGCTACGGTCTACTTTTCTGCGAGTTCTATCGCGGTCGCATCTGACGAGAGCCCGTCGTCTCCCGCTGTTCACTTCACCATCGTGGGCAGCATGGTCGACGGCTTCTTTGACGGGCCCGCGGAGCTTTTTACCTCCGGAACGATCCGCAGAGCGGCAGGATTGTATCGGAAAGGTAAGCCGGATGGATCGTGGTCTTTCTGGGATTCAGGAAGATCTCGGATCGCGGTATTCACCTTTCGGGAAGGTGTTCTCGAGGGTCAGGCCAAGCTCTACTTTGGGTCATTTAACACTCCTGCGGCTGCCGGGAAGCTGAAGGTCGGCGGCACCATGAAGTCCGGATGGTGGGATGGGATTATACAGTCTTGGTATTCGGACGGCTCTAGCCGCTCAGAGCGTATCTACGAAGCCGGCAAAGTAGTGCGAGCGTCGGCCCGCGATGGCGATGGTGCGTCATACTCTGAAAGTGTAGCTATGGAGCGCGCTCAGCGCGACGACGCCTCCGACCGAAAGCTAGTTACCCTGCTCACTGCGATCATACGGGAAGCTCCAGATCACGCGCAGCGACGGACGCCATGAGGCCGAACCAAGCGCCACAGCCAACACGTATGCTTGTCACGTTCCGTGCTTGCGCACGCCTCGCGCCAGCTCCTCGTGTGGCTCATATTTGACGCTAGCCGACGATGGCGTTCCTCACTTTTTATATATGCATCGGACTCGTCGTGGCGGCTGTTGTCTACGCAAAGCGGCATAATCCGCGCGAAAAGGAGATCGGAAACTGGATCGTCTTTGCGTCTGCTAGCCCGTTCACTCTCTGGCTGCCGATTTTACTTTGGCCGCTGTGGCTGGCCCTATTTTGCATCGCGAAAGATACTTTCGTTGAAGCGAAAGAACCGTTGCCACCGCGCGCCGAAGACCTGATCGGTAGCTACGCGAAAGTGGTGATACCTTTGATGCCTACCGGCAGAGTGACCATCGGAGACATTTATCGTGATGCTCGGGCGGAAAGTGGAATGATCGCGGCGGGCGAAAAGGTCGTTGTGACCGCCACAAGCATAGGCGGAGAGCTTATCGTAAAAATGGCTGACCAATTGGCATAGCCGGCACGTATGCCGGGTAGGATGCCATCCTGGAAAAGAAACTCGTTACGTTGGATGCGCTCGCCGGAAGCGGAACGGCGGACCCTCTGGACGTGTTGCGCGTCACGGACCCCGTGCTCGCGGCGCAGCAATTGATCGCAGAGTTGAAAGCCGCCGCCAAACAGGGCTAACACGCATTGCCCATCTCCGACCTGTCACGTCAACCAACACCCGCGGTGGTAAGATACATCCTCTATTTCTCTCTGATCGTTCTGCTCACGAATGGCGGCTACGCGCTGTCGCAACTGGCCACCGGGAAGGAAAACTTCATCAGCCGGCCTTTGCTGCTGGGCTCGGTCAGCGCCGCGATCTTCGCGCTCCTCGTCGTCCGCAAGCGGCTTCGCCAGATAACCGAGCGGCGGAAGTGATTGCACGCGGAAGCGTCTCGCTGATCTTCGACGTCCGGTCAAAATGCGATTCTCGGCTCCCAAGTTACTCTTGCACGCGGAAGGACTGATCGCGCTCGTCGCCGCATCCCTCGTGTATTCGAAGCTCAGCGCTCCCTGGAGCTACTTCGCCCTCCTCTTCCTGGCGCCGGACGTGTCGATGCTGGGTTACCTCGCCGGCAAGCCGATCGGCGCGTGGTGCTACAATGCCGCTCACACCTACCTCGCTCCGGCCGCCCTCACCTTTCTGATCTATGCGGCGGATCGGCTGGATCTGGTTTACCTGCCGGTTATCTGGGTCGCCCACATCGGCTTCGACCGGCTTTTCGGCTACGGGCTGAAGTATCCGACCGATTTCAAGGACACCCATCTTCACCGGCTTTAAACATCAGGCGCCATCCGTTCGACGGAAGAAAGGTCGGTCAAAATGGACAAAGCTTACCAAGGAGACATCCCGCGGCACAAAAAGACCCTCGTGGATCTGAAGCGAGCGTTCTCCCGCGTCGCTTCGACGACCGATTGGGCGAAGCTCCGCATCGATCCGCTGCTCAAACACGTCGCCGCCTTGGAGCGCCGACTGCTCTCCCCGGAATTTTCGCGCGAGACCACCCGCCTGCGTAAAGGCGTCGCCATGTTTCACGCCGACTTGGTTTACCTGAGAGCCAACATCAAAGCCCTGAAGGAGATTCTCGCCGCCGAACAGCGAGGCGTGCGGAGCCCGAGAAAACCCAAACGGCCACCGCCGACGTCATAGCCGTATCGCCCCCGGATTGTTCCTCCACAACGAGGCCGATGCATGAACATTCGCAGAGCGCACGCCGCCGACGCCGAAACGCTGACGCAGATCGCGGTCGCCGCGAAACGACACTGGCAATATCCGGAATCTTGGATTCTCGCGTGGCTCGACGTGTTGACGATCACGCCCGAATACGTCGCCGAACACCCCACGTATTTGGCCGAAGTGGAGAACGACATTGTCGGTTTTCATGCGGTCCAAATCGACGGCAACGAGGCGGTGCTGGATCATCTTTGGGTGCGGCCCGCCTTCATGCGTCAGGGCATCGGCGGGGCGCTGTTCCGCCACGCCGAAGGAGTCGCGCGTGCCGCGCGCGCGACTCGGCTGCGCATCACCAGCGATCCCCACGCCGCGCCGTTCTATTCGCACATGGGTGCAACCCAGCACGGTCAAAAACCTGCGCCCATGGACGGAGTAATCCGCTTTCTTGCTCTGTTCGAAAAGGCATTGTGACCCACCCCCCGGCGGTCCACCGAGCAAACAAACATCATGGCTAGACACGTGGCTTTTCTTCGAGGCGTCAGCCCCATGAACGCGAAGATGCCGCAGTTGAAGCGCTGCTTCGAATCGGCGGGGTTCGCGAACGTGAAAACCGTGAGATCGAGCGGCAACGTGGTGTTCGACACCCGCATGTCCTCGCAAGCCGCCATCGAGCGCAAAATTGAAGCCGCCATGGCCGAGACGCTTGGCCGGACCTTCCTCACCCTCGTCCGTCCGGTCGATGCCCTCCTCGAATTGATCGAGAACGATCCGTTTCGCGCGTTTCGGTTTCCGGCGGCGGCCAAGCGTGTTGTCACCTTTCTCCGCGCGGCTCCGAAGTCGCCGCCCGCCCTGCCCATCGAGGTCGAGGGCGCACGCGTCCTGATGATCCAAGATCGCGAAGTGTTTTCCGTCTATGTGCCGGGTCCCCGCGGCCCCGTCTTCATGAGCCTGCTCGAGAAAACCTTCGGCACCCACATCACCACTCGCACGTGGGATACGATCGAGAAGTGTGCGAAGGCCTGACGCGCTTCGATCCACCGCTTCCCCCCAACAACCACGATGGCCAAATACCTGATCTCTTTTCCCAGCGCGGCCATGGTCGTGCCCCCCGACAAATTCGAGGCCGTGACCCGTGACTCCCACGCCGTGATCGAGGAAGCCAAGGCCGCCGGCGTTTACGTGTTCGGCGGCGGCATCGACGAATCCGTCCCGCCCGTCCTCGTCTCGGCCGACGGCACGTTCACCGAAGGCGGCTACCCGTGGGCGCCTCCGCTCAACGGCGGCTTCACCGTCCTCGAATTGCCCTCGCGAGCGGACGCAATCGCGTGGGCCGCCCGCCTCGCCAAAGCCTGTCGCTGCCAGCAAGAGCTGCGCGTATTCGGCTACGACCCCGCCTCGTAAAGCCGTCGTAGCGCAACCTGGCATTGCGTGTCGCGTAGTCAGACCAAGCGACAGCGTGTGCTGACTCGTTGCGATTGTGTGATCGTCATTGGTCGCCTCCGGCCTGGCCTCTCCGGCGGTTAACGGGAAAATCAACCCATCTCCTTCCCCTGCTCGGCCAAGCGTCTAGATTGCGACTGGCCTCCCCGACGCTTTGCGTTGCCCACCTCACTTCTGCGCGGGGCTGCCATTCTACCCTCCTCATCATGATGTTCCGTTTCTTTTCCCTCATCACCTTGTTCGTCATGGTGCCGTGGACTCACGCCGCCGCTTCCACCGCCGAAAATAAACCCGGCCCCATCGAGGGTTGGACGCTCCTGGGCATTGAGCCCCGCGTGGCCGCGGAGGCCATCAAGGCATCCCCTGCCTACGGCATCAACCACCTCCAGCTCTCGCACGACCTGATGATGAACCTTTACGAGGCGCGCGATCCCGTCGTCGCCGAGCGCATCAACCGGCTGGCCGAAGAGGCTCACGCCGCCGGCATCAACGAGGTCTGCGTTTGGGATCATGCTCTCTACCATGCCGACTACTATCCGGAGCGTTTCCGCAGTGCCCCGGGCGGCCTCATCGACCTCGACAACCCGGAATTCTGGGAATGGCTCAAGGCCGACTACCGCCAGATGCTCGACCTGCTGCCTAAGATCGACGGCGTCATCCTCACCTTCATCGAAACGGGCACCTTTGTCGAAGACCAGTATTCCATCCAGATGAAGACCGAGGCCGAGAAGCTGGCGGCCCTCGTCAACGCCGTGGCCTCCGTGATCATCGACGAACGAGGCCTCAACCTCTATATCCGCACTTTCGTCTACACCCGGGCCGAGCTCGATTCCATGCTCGGCTGTATCAACCTCGTGAGTAATCCGAAGGTCCGGGTGATGACGAAGGAGGTGCCACACGACTTCTTCCTCACCCATCCGGTTTCCTCCTTTGTGAGCCGCATCAAATTTCCCGTGCTCATCGAGTTTGATACAGCCCACGAATACAACGGGCAGACTGTCGTCGCCTCCGCCTTTCCCGCCACCCACCTGAAGCGCCTCGAATACTACAAGCAGTTGCCCAACGTCATCGGCTACGTCGCCCGCATCGATCGTTTTGGAGAGACTGCAGTCGTGGGCGACATGGCCGAGATCAACCTCCTCGCCCTGCATCTCGGCCTCAACCGCGATAAGGTCGAAATCCCCGAGCTCTACTCGACCTTCGTGGCCCGTCATTACGGTCCCGACGAGGACAAGCTCATCCAGCGCGCGATGGAAGCCGCCGCCGAGGTCGTGCCCTCCACCTTCTACACGCTTGGCCTCTGCCTCGCCTTCCACTCGCGCCTCGATTTCAACGACCGCTATGCCTACACGCGCCACGTGTCGGCCAAGTGGATGGACAGCCCCGTCACTCACATCGGCCACGGTGTCGACCGCGACTTCCACTATTGGAAGGATATCGTCAACACCCTGTCCGAGCCGCAGTTCAAGGCTAACGATGGAAAAACCATTCTCTCTAGAGAGAGCGCTTGGGTATTCGAGCACGGCTGGCTCGAAGCCCGCGAAAACATGAACGAAACCTATCTTCGCTACATCGTTCAGGAGAAAGACTACGGTGTGCAGAAGGCCGATGAGGCCCTGGCCCTCGTGGAAGAAGCCATCTCCCGCCGAAGCGAGCCCGGCCAGCCCCTCCTCAAATTGCGCGACACCCTCAAGCGCACGGCTCTCAGCGCCCACCTCTACCGCGGCGTCGCCAAGATCTATTTCGCCTATCGTGTCTACGCCCGCGGCGGCGAACACCGCACGCCCTACGTGGAGCAGACCCTCGAGGAAGGCCTGGCCGAGACCCACAAAACGGCCTTTGCCATGCTCGATCACCCGGACGCCGGCCCCCTCGGTGGCCAATACACCTGGAAGGAAGATCCCTGTCGTGCCCTCGCATTCTACAACGCCGTAAAATCCCGGGAAACCGACACCTATAGCCCCACCTTCTTTCCCACTTTCTCCTTCCGTCGCCTCACCCCTGAGCAGGAAGCCGAGATCATCAAGCAGGCGAGACGATAGCTCGCCCCCGGCGACCATCGCGCAGCGACTCAGCCCGCAGGGCTGCAGGTCGCGGGGTCGAGTCCCCGAACGACTTCGAAACGTGGATACACAAAAAAACCTCCGAACGTAGTTCCGGAGGCCAAATTGGCGGGATGGACGGGACTCGAACCCTGATGTCTTCTCCACAGTGGTAACGCGTTACGCACTTTTAGGGCGGCCAGTGGCTCGTTAGTGGCTCGAAAACTTCATTGCGCGGCACGGTTTTGGCGCGCCGACCTAGCGAACGATCGGGCATGCGCTGTGGCGGTGGAGACGGTCGCTTTGAGTTTATCAAAGACACCGCTCACCTTCCTTGCTCGAGATGAATGAACCCCAACCTAGCGGTCGCAATTTTCGCAATGCTTTCGTGCTGCTGCTGGTCATGGCCACCTCTCTTCTCGCGCTTGCGATCGCCTGGCCGTTTTTGAAACCGCTGCTGCTCGGCGCGATGCTCGCGGGTTTGAGCCATCCAATTTACCGCTGGCTCGCCCGCTGTTTCCGAGGACGAACGTCTCTGGCATCGTTCGCCACGTTGCTGATCCTCGTCGTGCTCGCCGTCGGACCGCTGGGAGCGTTTGCCGGTTTGGTCGTCAGTCAGGCTTTCGAGGTGAGCGAGAAAGCAATCCCGTGGGCGCGAGAACACTTCGGGCAATCGAGCGGATTCGATATACACAATTGGTTGGTGGCCCGATTCCCGGTGCTGGCACCCTACGTTCCAAACCAGGAAACGATCGTTGAAAACGTGGGGCTGGCCGCCAAGTCGGCCGGCGGCTTCCTGGTCACGGCCGCATCCCGAATGACGGCCGGCACCGCGGCCTTTCTGCTGAATGCCTTCGTGATGCTCTACGCGATGTTCTTCTTCCTGCGCGATGGGAGAACCATCCTCGAAAAGATTTTTTATTACATTCCTCTCCGCCACGAGGATGAACTTCGGATGATCGAACGATTCACCTCGGTTACGCGCGCCACCATCAAGGGCACGGTGATCATCGGCATCGTGCAAGGAACGCTGGCGGGCCTCGCGCTTTGGGCCGCCGGAATCGAGGGCGCCGCTTTTTGGGGGACGATCATGGTGATTCTTTCCGTCATCCCGGGTGTCGGGTCAGCGCTGGTCTGGATCCCGGCAGTGATCTACCTGTTCGCCACTGATCAGGTTCTGGCGGCGATCCTCGTCGCCGCCTGGTGCGCCGCGGTCGTTGGCACGATCGACAATGTGCTGCGCCCCATGCTCGTCGGCAAGGACGCCAGGATGCCCGACCTCCTCATTCTGGTTGGCACGCTCGGTGGTCTTTTTCTGTTCGGTCCGATCGGATTCATCGCCGGTCCGCTTGTCTTTGGATTGTTCCTCACGGTTTGGGACATTTACGGTGCAGCGTTTCGCGACATTCTTCCTCCAGTAAAACCGCTGAGTCGCGCGGCGACAGTGAAGCCCGGCAAAAGCGCCCGGCATAATCACCAATCTGCGCCCAGCGGAATCGAACGTGCCCGCGGATCGTGCACCTCCGGATGCGCGCTTTCATGCAAGCGTATCGTCCGACTCGGGCTTCCTGGCGGTCCAAAGGATTAGCCCCCGATCACCCCGGCGAGAATCGACGCACCGAAGATGGCTATCTTGGCTGCCGCAAACGCGGCCTCATCTTTGAAGGCTTCTCCGGCGATGAAGAGCGACATCGTGAAGCCGATACCCGCGAGCGCACCCGCGCCGGCGACCTGTTTCCAGGAGTAGGCTCGCGGCTTTTCCGCGAGGCGTAACTTCACCGCTAGCACGCAAAAGAGGAGCATGCCCATCGGCTTCCCGATCACCAAGCCGAGGCCAATGGCCCAGAGTAACGGTCCATGGCCATCGAGAACATGAGTGCTCACTGCGACGCCCGCATTCGCGAGCGCGAACAGGGGGAGAACGACGTAACTGGAACGGAGGGATACGATCCGAAGCATGCGATCGGCCGGCGATTCCATCCGCTCGTGAATTGCATCGAAGGCTTGGATCGTGGGCAGTGACGGCCCCGCGCGGAGCGCATCGCTGCTCCGACGCGCTTCCGCAATGAGGACCGCGTCTGCCTGCGACATCAACGCCCGCATGTTTGGCGGGTTCCGGGTGGGAATGAACAAGGCGAGCACCACGCCCGCGAGCGTCGCATGCAGACCTGCCGCGTGCACGCAGAACCACAACCCGATGCCGAGCAGAACGTAGGGCGCGACCTTATAGATGCTGAGGCGATTGAAGAGCCAGAGCACTGCGGTCACGGCGGCAGCTGCGCCGAGATATGGAAGATCGAAATCGCCCGCGTAGAAAACGGCCACGACGAGGATCGCCCCGATGTCGTCCACGATGGCCGCCGCCGTGAGGAAGATGCGAAGCTCAACCGGGACGCGCGTGCCCATCATCACGATCAGCGCGACGGCAAAAGCCGTATCCGTCGACATCGGCACGCCCCACCCATGTGCCCACGGCCCGTCGGGCAGGATCAATCGGTAGGCCAGCACCGGCAGGACCAATCCGCCCATTGCGGCCGCCACGGGCATTGCAGCGGAGCGGCGCGTCGCGAGGTGTCCGATCGTGAACTCGCGCTTTATCTCCAATCCGACCACGAGAAAGAAGATCGTGAGCAGTCCGTCGTTGACCCAATGCAGCAGCGAGAGGTCGAAACTGTGAGCGCCGAACCGGAGGCCCAGGGAGGTTTCCCAGAAGGCGAGAAACATCCCGCGCAAGGGCGAGTTTGTAATCGCCACGGCCGCGATCGACGCGAGCAGCAATAATACGCCGGACGACGGCGCCCACCGCGCGAAGTCCAGCGCCGCTCCCCGCACCCGATGTCCCAGCGAACCGAGCAGCGCATCGTTGAACGATGCGTCGTCCCAGACTCCATCGTAGAGCCGGCCGTTGATGAAGAAGGTCGGCGTCACCCGCACGCCGCTCTCCGAGGCCGAGCGGGTATCGGCTTCCACCCGCGCGCGCGCCTTCGCCTCGGTGTCTGGATCGACCGAGGTGAGCGACAAGTCCCGCGCAACGACGCGGAGATCGTCTTCCGTGAGCGTCTCCGAGCGTGTCATCAGTGCGACATGGGCATCCCAGAACCGCCCCTTCGCGGCTGCTTGCTCCGCCAGTCCGGCGGCCCGGAGCGCGAGATCGTTCCCCGGAATCGGTCGATGCCGGAAGACGTAGCGCAACCGATCGCCTAATTGCGTTCGGATCTCCATGATGCGGTCGTTGGCCGCCCGACAATAAGGGCAGGCGTAGCTGCCATACTCCAGCAACGTGATGCCTGCATCCGGCGGGCCGACCGAGTGGTCGACGGCGTCGTCAACAGCACGACTCACGCGGCCGGATTTGCTGGCGGGCATCATAGTGTCAAAACAGCCGGGAGTTGCAGCCGACCGTTGACCACTGCGCTGGCCCAAGGTTCACCTCGGCCCCGGCCAACCCAGAAAACCAGGGCCGCCGAGCGCCACATCAGCATCGTCGAGGGGCGTCTTCTCGCGTTCGCAGCGAGCGTATTTTTCTTCGGCGAACATCAGCACGACCACTCGCACGCCAGAGTAGCCGGCGACGACGAAAGTCTGTCACGAATCCCGGGGCAAAGTGCCGGTCGCGGTTGTGTGACGGCGGAACTCGATCAGGTTTTGCCGGACGCCAGCGCCGACGAACCGTGCCCACCTCGAACCTGCAGCTAAGCAAAATGCGCCATGGCCTCCTCACCCGAATCGCCGGAAGTTGAAACCGAGGAGTTCTCCCTGCCTCTCTTTGTTCTCACGGTGCTGGCAACACTCGCGGGCTTGCTGGCCGCCTTGAGGCTGTTTGCGCCCGGCGTTTGGTCGCAGCAGTTCCTCGCGCCGATAGGAAAGGCAGTCATCGCGTTTCTCGTCATCAGCCTCGTGAACGCGTTTATGGAATATTTCTTCCACCGCTATGTGCTGCATACGCCGGCGATTCCATTCCTGCGCCGACTTTACAAGCAGCACACGCTGCATCATGCGCTCACGCGCATCGCACGGAAAAAGAGCCGCGACGGTCGCGGGATTCTGTTTATCGAAAACAAATTTCCGATCACCGAGCCGGAACAGGGCGAGGCGTCGTTCTTCCCGTGGTATTCGCTCGCGGTGTTCGCGCTGGTGCTCTCGCCGCTGCTCGCCCTGCTGCAGTGGCTGTTCCCCTCGTTCCCGTGGTTTCTCTCCGGCTTCGCAGCGCTCGCCGTGTCGCTCACGCTCTACGAGGTGCTGCATGCCATCAACCATTGGCCGTTCGAAAAATGGGAGCCGCTCATCCAGAATTCACGCTGGGGCTGGTTCTGGCGGCCGGCCTACGCCTTTCACCTGCGACATCACGCGGTCACCGATTGCAACGAGTCGATCTCGGGATTTCTCGGCCTGCCGGTGGCCGATTGGGTTTTCGGAACCTGTGTGATTCCACAGACGGTCTATGCCGAAGGCGAGGAGTGGACGCCTGATAAGTTTCGCAGTCCTGCGCCGCGCTCGTTCATCAAGGCGCTCGACCAGTGGGCGGATCGCGTCGTTGAGCGACGCCGCGCTTCCGCGTCGGCGGCAAAGCAACCCGCTATCGAAGCTGCGGTGCCCGTGCCAGCGGCGCCGCACGCGCGCGTTTACTCCCGCGGCGAGGAAATCGCCAACTGGGTTACGCACGGGATCGGACTCGCGGCCAGCGTGGTCGGCCTGACTCTCTTGATCGTCTATTCGAGTCTGCGCGGGAATGCGTGGCACGTGGTGAGTTTCACGGTCTTCGGACTCACGCTGCTTCTGCTCTACACCGTCTCGACGATCTATCACGCGCGGCGCAGCGAATCGGCCAGACGGCTTTTTCAGAAGCTGGATCATGCAGCGATTTTCCTGCTGATCGCCGGCACTTATACGCCGTTCCTCCTCACGCATCTGCGCGGTCCTTGGGGGTGGACGCTGTTCGGCGTCGTTTGGGGGTTGTGCGGCGCAGGGGCGGTATTCCAGCTGTTCTTCGGCGCACGTTACCGGCTGGTCTCCACGCTCGCGTATCTCTTCGTCGGATGGCTGATCGTGGTGGCGCTCCAGCCGATGATCACGCACGTGCCACACGGCGGGCTGTGGCTGCTGTTGGCGGGCGGGCTTTGCTACACCTTTGGCGTGATATTCTATCTCTGGCGCCGGCTCCGTTATCACCACGCGGTGTGGCATGGTTTCGTGCTCGGCGGCAGCACGTGCCACTATCTCGCGGTGCTGCTATTTCTGCTGCCGCGCACGGGTTGACCTCCGACCGATGGAACGCGCGGAGCCTTGCTCTTTGTCGCGCGTCTCGCAGGGGAGTTCGCCGGGTATATCGGGTCACGGCCTTCGCTTTCCTTCCTCCGGTGTGAGACAGTGCCGGATGTTAACCACCGCCGCCGAACCGTCTCTCGATTTCAACCAATACGGTGGCGGGTGCCGTTGCTTGCTCCGGCTGCGGGAGGATGAAGGATGTGCGGGGATCTCAGACCGCCAGTTCATCCGCGAGCACGTCGGCCAATATCCGGAATGGAACGAGCGCCCCGGCGCAGCGGATACGGCCACGCTGATTGACCTTGCGCGGGGGCTCGGGCTAGCCGGTCAGTTCGAGATCTCTCGCGACTACGCCCACCTGCTCGACGAGCACCGCTCCGGTCGTCGTGTGCTGGTCTGCACGGAGCGACCGCCGCAGGTGTCCGCATCGGAATTGCCCTACGACCGCTACGTAACGGTGCTCGAAGAAATGGATGAGGCCTCATTCACGTTGTGGTGCCCCTACCGAAGTGGTCATTCCGATGTGCTCGAGGCAGCGCCCGCGATGTGGTGGGACCGGTGGTGCTGCGTGGGCCTCGTGCTGCGGAAATCCGCCCAGACGCAGTTGTGAGCGGTTGTCGCCTCGCTTCGGTGGCGCCGATGCAGCAGCCGTCCGAAATCGCAGGCTAGGCTGGCCGCTCGGCGGCTGCCCGCAGCGCTCCGCCGATGCGCAGAATGACAAGGCAAACGCGTTCGCGCACGATCGGATCCTGGGCCGCGACCGGACAGCCGCGACGTTCGCCCTCCAGCCACATCTCATCCTCGATGATTTTCTGGATCAGGGGACGCTGTCGCAGCAGGGCGGAATCCGGTGAATTCATGGGAGTCCTTCCATCGACCCAGTTTTGCGGCAAAGTGCTGCGCGCTGTCTCATCGGCAATCGGCCCAGCGGCGTCAACAGGCGGAACGTGGTTCCGATTATGCAGCGATAACGGACCGCTCCGCGGCAGAGGAGCCGGGACGCCAGGATCTGGCGGAGCCTGAGTTGATTGGATTTCTCCCGGAGGCGGGCGCGGGCTCCCTCGCGTTTAGGACGGCAGTTCCGCTTCTCGCGTGTCTGCCGGCAGCACCGAAGCAATCACGTGCCGAAGTTCGGCGATCGCGACGGGCTTGGTCAGATGAGCGACGAACCCAGCGTCCGACGAACGCGCGATATCCTCGTTCATGCCGTAGCCGCTCAACGCAATGCCCCTAAGTGCGTGCTTGGTCCGCAATTCTCGCATGAGGTCTATCCCACTTCCGTCGGGGAGGCCCAAATCGGAGATCACCAGATCGAAAATTGCCCCCGCTGCGGCGGTTCGCGCCGCGCTTGCGGTTCCCGCCGTCGTTACGTGATGGCCATCCTTCTGCAAAAGATAGCGCAGCGCCTCCAAGGTGCTGGCATGGTCCTCAATCACGAGAAGGCGCAGCGCAGCAACCGCCTTGGATTTCTCGGACATTGAAGCGGAGGGCAGTGAGGTGGAGGCAGGCCGCAACTCGCCTGAAGGTTGCGACGACGCGAGCGCGGCCCGCGGGAGCTCTACAATGAAAGTTGCGCCGCGATTCCGGCCGTCGCTTTGTGCACTGATCCTCCCTTCGTGCAGGTCGACTACCGACCGTGCGATCGCGAGTCCCAAACCGACACCACCGAACCGGTGGTCGCCCGCTAGTCCACCTTGATTGAAGGGCAGAAAAATCTCCTCCAGTTGCTCCGGCTGGATGCCATATCCCGTATCCGCGACTTCGATTCGCAGCCAACGGACCTCGTCGGCGTAGACCTCATTCCTCGTGCGCACGAAAACCTTCCCTCCTTCCGGAGTGAATTTCACCGCATTGCGCAACAGATTCCAGATTACCTGCTGGAAGCGTGTCGGGTCGGCGGTCAGCCCGGAGTGCTCCGCCTGCAGGCTGCAGACAATCTCAATGTCCTTGGCCGCTGCATCGCTGCGCACGATTTCGACGGCAAACAAGATGAGCGGATGCGCATCGCAAAACTCCGGACGAAATTCGAGTTTACCTTGGGATATCTTCGTCAGATCCAGCAAGTCGTCGATCAATCGCGCCTCCACGCCGATATTACGCACGATCATGCCCAGTTGCTCGCGCACCTCGGCCGGCAGCCGGGAATCCTCTCGGAGCGAAGCGGCCGTCAGCAAGACCGGGGTGAGCGGGGTGCGCAGCTCATGTGACAGAGCGGCCAGAAAGTCGTCCTTGGCGCGACTCCCTTGCTCGGACGCAGTCTGCGCCGCCGTGAGTTGATCGATAGCACGGCGCATCGCGTCACCCGCGAATTTTCGCTCCGCCACCTCGACATGCAGCCGCGCGTTGGATTTTTCCGCCGCCTCCCGCATTTCATGCTGCCGCAGCGCCGCGAGCATCAATGCCTCGTTCATTTCGGCGATGTTCTTATGAAAATGCGATGAACGGGTGAGCTGGATGACCACCCGCTCGGGCTTCTCGTCTTTTCCCAGCGCGGGCCACATCGCGAACAACCAGTGGGCAGGATCGGGTCCAGAATCGTCCGGCTCCACCTGCATCTCGAACTCACCCGTCTGATAGATCCGGTCGAGCAACGATGCGCAACGCTCACCGTTGTGCACGATCTCGCAAAACGGCCGGCCGACGAGTTCTCCGGCAGTCTTCTGCAGCAGTCGACAAAAGGCGGCGTTGACCGAGCAGACGACGTGCTTGGGACCTTCGACCTCCACCATCGGTAGCGGAGCGCGCTCAATCACTGGAGCGGCGCGGGCCCGTGACTCGCCCAGCGAGTGTGTCCCTTTTCCTGCAGAGAGAGGATTCATGACACCAGAGCTAGAGCGCCTTCGGCTCGGGCGAGATCTCTTTGCGCTCACCGATCCTGTGCGGCAGCCCGCTCGTCAATGCCACGTAGTCCGTCTGCCGCGGAGCGATCACGACCACCCCCTTGTCGGTGATGACGTATTCACGGATATCCTTGCTGTGATTTCCACCGCGCATTTTTACCACCACCAGCACCTTCCTGAGTTGCCCGTCAATTTCGACATATCGGAGCCGGATGATGTCATCGGTCAAGAACGAGACCGCATAGTGGCTGAACTGAAACGCAGTGAACGAATCCTCGATCTCGACCGTGCTGACGATCGTCACCCCGGCGCCGGTCAACGCGGCAATCATCCGGTAGAGTGATTCGCGAAAATCGGCTCGAAAGCCCGGCGCGAGCGCCATCTCGAAACCCACCAGTGAATCGATCACGAGGCGCTTGGCTTTAGTGCGCTGCACCGCGTCGAGGATCTCCTGCATCGTCTCGTCGACCGACAGATCGAGCGGTCGCAGATAGATGAGTTCGAGCTTCCCGGCTTTTTGCGCCGTGACGAGATCGAGCCCGAGCGCAGCGGCCCGCTTGGCGTATTGCGCCGGCCGCTCTTCGAAGATCACGATGATGCCCGGTTCACGCAGACGGAGTCCGGCAACGATAAATTGTGTCGCCAGCACGGATTTTCCTGTGCCGGACGGTCCCGCGATCAACACGCTGTCGCCTTCGAGCACGCCGCCCTGCATCAGCTTGTCGAGCTCGGGAACTCCCATCGAAAGCCGGCGATTGCCGTGAGGGCGTTGATTGGTCTCGCTCAACCCCAGCGTGCGTGAAAAAGCCTGCAGCCCATAGTTCCCGATACGGATCGTATGCAGGCCCGGCACGGACGACTGTCCCCGCAGCTTGATGATTTGCAGCTTGCGCACCACCGAGTTCCGCTCCGCGATCTGCGACAACCAGAACAGGCCATCGGCGACGGTGAACACGGGATTATCGCGCATCTCGCTTTCCGTGTATTCGCCGATCAGAAAAGTCGTGGCTTGGAAGCTGGTCAGCAATATCGCGAGCCGCTGAATGAAGGACTGCAGCTCCATTTCATTGCCTCCGGCGCCGCTGGTTTTGCGCGACACCGTGCGAAACGAATCCACCACGACGACGCCTGGGCCGATCGCTTCCACCTGTTTCGTGATTTCACCCAGGACGGCTTCAAGATCCTGTTCGACCAGCGTTTCGCTCAAGTTAATGAAGCGAATCGAATCATTCAGTTTGGCGGCGTCGAAGAACGAATACTGCTGCTGGTAGCGCAGCATCTTGATCGCCGGCTCGCCCAGCACCGTAAAATAGAGCGCGGGACGCTTGCGCGTCGCGTTCGCAAAGACGAATTGATGCGCAAAGGTTGTCTTTCCGCAGCCGGGAGTGCCCGCGATGATGTTGAACGAAAACTCAGGCAGGCCTCCGCCTAAAATGTCGTCGAGTCCACGGATGCCAGTCGGCAGTTTTCGGATGGTGACTTTGCCGGAGCCCTGACCCGCGGCCCCGGCTCGACGACGCGAGGTCGACACGTCGGTGAAGTTTTTTTTCATGACTGTTTTTCTCTTGGTTTCGACTCTCCCATCGCCGCCTTCGGCCAGACCTCGTGCACGAGACGAAACGTGAGCGCTTCGCCGATCAAAGTAGCCATCAACGCGAGCAGTTCCGCGACGAGGGCCGTCCCACCCCGGAACGCTTGGTCACTTGCCATCTCCGCCTCAGCCTCCGTCGAATAGCCGATCGACCCGTCCGCCATGATCTGAACCCGGCGGAGCCAGGGGTGTTCGGATCGGGCCAGGCTCAGTGCACGACGTAGCAACGCTCTAAAGCCGGCGGCGCCAGCGTAAGTTGTCAGCGGCCGACGCAGTTTCTCGCACACACGAAACGCCGCCCGCGCTTTGCCTTCGGCCTGCGCCCCGCGACGAAGTTCCTTGGCGACTAAGCGCTCGGCTTGGTGTCGCATCGTTGGTTCGTGTGGCTTCATCAGGTCCGACGCCCGGCCCCAACTTTGTCGTTCAGCTACTGTGTCGTCAGCCAAGCGCAAATCCTGTCGAGCGCTGCCACATAACGCGCAACGCCGGACGATCACAACCACAATCCCGGAGGAACTCTCGGACTCAGTAGCGACTCGACCTGGGCAACTGGCAGCAGGACGATGCCCCCACCCGCCGCGAAGTTCTACTCGCGTCGGCACGGCGGGTCATTTCAGACCCCCGAGGCTTTGCACCAGACATCCGGGATGGGGATGGACGCCTCCAAAATCCGAGGAGAGAGGTTTTCAAAAATGCCCAAAGCCGATTCACCCGAATCTTAAGTGCGGCCCATTATTTCAGCTTCGGCCTCCAGCCAGTTCGCCAGTCCGCGATTATCTGGATGACCTTCGCTTTCCCATATCGCGTAGGCACGATGAAGGATCTCTTCCCGCGGTGCGCGGTCGGTGGAATTCATCCCAGGAAAGACGTCTCTCACCAGCGATGCAGGTTGAGCTTCGCGGTTAAGATCGGACGCCAATGGACGGGCAGAAGAATAGGGTTTCATCGATGAACCTCGTCCCGAAATCCATGCCGCGCAATGAACGATCGAATCTCAACCCGCCGCTCGTTGCGCCGCCAACGGATTGCCGAGATTTTTGCGGAAATCACACCCGCCGGAGAGCGGGTAGCACAGCGCAGAAAAGGGGCGAACGTCCGCCGAAAGGCACGTCCGATGGACGTGAGCGCCCGGGAGCTATCTCGCCAGCATCTCCTGAATCGCGGCTCCTGTCACATTCTGGCTGACCTGAACCAAAGGCATCGCGATGCGAAGCTGTGCTTCGGTCGTGTGACGCAGCACCGACAAGCCGAAAAGCATCTGGCGAAAGTCGTTCTTCAATCCGCCTTCGACATAGATGGAGAGGGCACCGTTGATCGCTTGTTGCGACGGCTCGATGGGGTATTCGGCGTGATACATAGAAGGGGGCGTTAGGGCGACTGCGGATCGCGGTCGAGTGCATCGAGCACTGCATTCTGACGGGCTCCCTCGGACTCGCCGCTAATTTCGCGTTTAGCCTGTTCGTAGTCACTCTGGCTGACCTGCGGGGCAACCCGACCGGCGAGCGCCGCCAATTGATGCGTCCGCCGGTTGACGGCCTCGCGGGCGGTCGAAGCGCCAAAGCGCGGTTTAAAGGTTAAGGCGTTCAATTCCGGCGACGGTGGGGACTGCATCGACAAGGCTACACCCTGAACTGCGGCAACGCCACAGTTGCCGATATATAGTCCAGATGGAACACGCACGCAGGTCCGCCGCACGGGCGCGAGGTGGGGGCGGGACCGCGCCGAATCGCGCGTTGAAGCGCCGCGCCTCCACCACCTCGGCGGGCGTCGCCGCTGACCGTCGTTCGGCCGGCGTCGCACCGCTCCCTTCCGGGACGCCGTTGCGCGAGTTCGCGCAACAAGCGAGAGTCGGAAAATTCAGTCGCGATCAGTAATCCATCCCTGCGCCCACCGCGTGCGCTCTCGAACCGGACGAAGCGCTCGGGATTTCGGTGATCATGCATTCGATCGTGAGCAACAAGCCGGCGATCGAGGCCGCGTTTTGCAGCGCCATTCGCGTGACCTTGGTCGGATCGACGACGCCGGCTTTCATGAGGTCTTCGTATTCGCCGGTTGCAACATTATAGCCGTAGTTGCCCTTGCGTGCGGCGACTTGCGCCGCGACCACCGAGCCTTCGGCGCCGGCGTTGGCACAGAGCATGCGAATCGGCGACTCAATGGCCCGGCGCACGATCTGTGCCCCGATGGCCTCGTCGCCCTCGAGCTTTAGCGCGTCGACCACCGATGCACAGCGCAGCAGCGCCACCCCGCCGCCCGGCACGATGCCCTCCGCCACTGCGGCCCGGGTTGCGTGTAGGGCGTCTTCGACGCGGGCTTTTTTTTCCTTCATCTCCACTTCGGTGGATGCGCCCACATGGACGACCGCGATGCCTCCAGCGAGCTTCGCCAGCCGCTCCTGAAGTTTTTCGCGCTCGTAATCGGAGGTGGTTTCCTCGATTTCCCGTCGGAGTTGCTTCACGCGAATCTGGATGTCGGTGGATATTCCCGCGCCGGAAACGATCGTAGTGCTTTCGCGGCCGATGGTGACGCGTTGAGCACGGCCCAGATCGGCAACGGTAAGGTTGTCCAGTTTGAGGCCGAGATCGGCCGTGATGCATTTCCCGCCCGTAAGGACCGCGATATCCTCGAGCATGCTTTTGCGGCGATCGCCAAACCCCGGAGCCTTGACGGCGCAAACCTGAAGGGACCCGCGCATTTTGTTTACCACCAGCGTCGTGAGCGCTTCGCCTTCGACGGACTCGGCGATGATGAGCAGCGGCTTGCCGCTCTTCGCAATCGCTTGAAGTAAGGGGAGCAGGTCCTGCAAATGTGTGATCTGCTTCTCGTGGATCAGAACGTAGGCGTCCTCGAGAATCGCTTCCATCTTGTCGGGATCGGTCGCGAAATAAGCCGAAAGATAGCCCTTGTCGAACTGCATGCCTTCGACGACGTCCAGATAGGTTTCGACGGATTTCGCCTCCTCAACCGTGATGGTGCCGTCCTTGCCGACTTTGTCCATGGCATCGGCAATGATATTGCCGATCACGTCGTCGGCATTCGCGGAAATGCTGGCCACCTGGCGGATGTCTTCCCGGTCGTTCACCTTCTTGGAAATGCGTGCAAGCTCGGCGATCACGGCCTCGACGGCCTTGTCGAGCCCGCGCTTGAGGAAGATCGGATTCGAACCAGCAATGACATTTTTGAGGCCCTCTTTATAGATGGCTTCGGCGAGCACTGTTGCGGTCGTGGTGCCGTCGCCGGCAACGTCCGAGGTTTTGGAAGCCACTTCCCGCACCATCTGCGCTCCCATGTTTTCAAACGGGTCGGGCAGTTCGATTTCTTTGGCTACGGTCACTCCGTCCTTGGTGACGGTGGGCGGGCCGAAGCTTTTTTGAATGACAACGTTGCGTCCCTTGGGACCGAGCGTGACTTTCACCGCACGCGAAAGAAGCCCGATGCCCCGGAGGATTTTGTGGCGAGCGGTCTCGTCGAAGATGAATTGTTTGGCAGGCATGGGTGGGGATCAGGGACGGTTTGAAGGATATAATCAGGCGGCGTGAACAACGGGGGCGTGCGCCGCGCGGGCGGCAGGGCGGCTGTTGCGCCGCGCCATTTCCTCCGCGGAGGGCAACTCAAAGGTGATCTTCCCCTCCATAATCTCGCGGAGCGCGGTGTCTTCGGCAGAAAGTTTTTCCAGTGAGACGACGAGCGGACGGGTGCCTCGCCTCAGTTGCTTGACGCGGGAAGAAACGACATTCACGAGGATCGTTGGATCATCGATGACTTTCAATGCGCTCTGTAAATAGTCGTCTCTCATATGGATAGTGTTCTGGCCGTATGTTCTCGGCGATTCGCTTAATATAAAGCGAACTCACGCGAATGCGACACCTATCACCTTCCTGGCTTCGGCCACTCGGGTAACCGGGTGCGGGACCACCCGATTGGATTTATCTTCGTTGAATCGCGACTCCAGCCCTCGCGATTACCCGCGATCAGGCGTAGGCTCGGTTCGAGAGCCCCCACTATTATGCACCACCCTGATGACCGCTATTCACATTCATCCTCTGAACCCAGGGGAGTAACCACTCGGGCCGAACCAGGCGTCGGAAATAACATGGCGCAACCCCTGCTTACCAGCGGCTTCGGCGCAGTGATCGAGAAAGAACGGGATCTGCAGGCGAGAACCGCGGGCTCGCTCGGGCAGGTCGGCGGGCATCGCTCCAGTGAGATCGATCGCATCCTGCGCCATCAGCAATCCCGTCTGGGTGCCAACATCGCTTTGCTGCAAGAGCGATACGAGGCGCTTCCTCGTCCCGAACGTTTCTCGAGCTGGAACGAGCGTGCCCACGCGACGAACACAGCTTTTGACCACGAAGATCGCGACGAGTCGCGGGTGCTTCCCGACCTTATTGCACGGCACGCCGGCTTGCAGGCAGACGTGGAAGCGCTCATCGCATCCGCACCGGACGGACAACGAGGGGAGCTGATCTTGGGGGAAATAAGCCGCAATCATGAGGAGATGGCGTGGATGCTGACGGCTCTGCTCAAAGAGGATGCCACTTCGGCGGGCGTAACGGATCACGACGGCGACGGCACACCGAACAGCCTGAATCAGGCGGAGGAGAATTGGGACAACGAAGGTGGTCTGCCGGGGCCGGTCCTCGGCCAACTCGATCCTCCCAAGCCCTGTGCTGCCCCGGCTTCAAAATGAAGACTCTGATGGCGGTCGCATTCATCGCGGCAGGCGGCGCTGCTATTCTGAGTCATGCAATGGTCATCTCTGCCACCAGCCTGATTCCGCCCACATTCTTCGCGGTGGCACTCATCTTCGCGCTGCTGCACCTGATCCACACGAGTGACCGCCGTTACTGAGTTACTGATCAAGGGTGGGTGTGCCGCCGACGCCCCGATCCACCACGCCCGACTAGGCATCCAGTGTAGTGGCGCTTAACGCCGCGGGGTCCACCATCAGGCGATGATCGAGCTCTCGTGCGACTGACGACCATACTTCGGCCAAATCCGACGCTGCGAGTGCGCCACTCGCGGATCATTTTCAGCCGAGCCGAAATTTCTTCACCGTAGGCGAGATCCACGACCGCGATGTCGACGTTCAGACGCCCGGCAATGCCGAGAGCGTCCTTCACGCTCCGAGCGGGATGGAGGACGTAGCCATGCACGCGCTCGAAGAGGGCCGCGAACGCGAAATGGATATCGCGGCTGTCTTCTAGCAGGAGGATATGCCTGCGACTCTTGCGCATCGGCTGGATTTTCGCCCCGCGACGCGAGCTCCGCAAATGGCTTTCGATTTTGAATCCGATTTGAATGAGCTGTCGCGAGTCCAACTCAGCGGGGCTTTGTCAGACCGGATCAAGCCTCTGCCGTGATTGCCCTGATGCGAGAAGTAGCCGCGAGTTCTGGCCGGCGAAATCCGGCTGGAAGTGCACGCGCTGCCATCGACATCGAAATAGCCAGGTGCCAGCAAGCTGAGTTGGCGCGCGTGCTGGGGAAGCTCGGCGCGAAGGTGAAGTTTGCGGCGGGTCTCGCTGAGCGCCCCACGAGCGCGATGGTCGAGGAAGCCGTTGTCGTGCTGCCAGAAATGGCAGTGCTCGCCCGCCCTCAGGAAAGCGCACACGGAACGGATGCCGAGCCGATGGTGCCGCTTTTGGCGCAGCACCGGCCGGTTCAACGCATCGTCGACCCGGCACTATTGGACGGTCGCGATGTGCTGCGAATCGGGCGAACTCTGTTCGTCGCGCCAACGGCAGCGACCAACCTGGAGGGGATCGCCGATCTCAGGGCGATCGTCGAGCCGTTCGGATACGAGGTGCGTGAGATCGAACTTCACGCCTGTGCTCACCTGAAACTCGCTGCGAGCTTCGTGCCTCCGCATTACCTTGTTTTGAATCCTGCCTGGGCGAACCCGAAGCAATTCGGCGATCTTGTGGTGCTGGGCGTAGATGATCGAGAGCCGCTCGCGGCGAGCACGCTCCCGGTCAACGGCACAATCCTCGTGAGTGACGCCTTTCCGAAAACGGAACGACGACTGCACAACGCCGGCATCACGACTCGCCGCGTCGACGTCTCTGAGCTTCACAAAATGGAAGCGGGATTGTCCTCGCTCGCGGTCATCGTCGAGCCGCGCGCTGTGCGTTCAGCAAGTTCGCCGGTGGGATTCAAAGTCGTCCAGACAGCCACGGCGCCAGTCACACCCGGGCTGTTCGCTCCCGCCATCATCCATGGCGGCGTCGTCTATGTGTCCGGCCAGCTTCCGATCGACCCCACGACCGGGCGAGCGGTCGAAGGCGAAATCGAGGACCAAACAAATCAAGTTTTGCGCAATCTGTCCGACGTTCTCTCCGCTTCCGGCAGCTCACTCGGCCGTGTGCTGCGCCTCACGTGTTACGTCGCCGACACGAAACATGTGGATCGAGTGACGTCCGCATGCGCCCTCGCACTCTCAGGGCACAAGCCCGCCGGCAGTGTTGTGGCAGCAAAAACACTTCAGCCCGGATGCGCGATCGCCGTCGATGCGATCGCGGCGGTCTCCGAGGAACATTAACGAGCGCTATCGAGCGGCACTTTTCTCAGTCTGTGTCGAGCTGGCGGTGTCCCCCAAACACGAGTCCATGCAGAACGATGAGTTGGCACAAAACGAAGTAGCTCAAAATGCCGAGACTGTCTGGCTCGCGGGGGAAAGGACTTTCATCCGAAGTGGCACCAGCTTGAGCGTTATTCGATCGGCAGGTCGGCAACCGGACCTAGGTGAGACCGCTTTTGTCCCACCGGGCGTGCTAACATGGCCGAATGTCGGATTCCGCTGTTTTTCCTTTTAATTCAGGGCGGCTTGGCGAGTCTACGGACTTAGCCATGGCCAGCATACCTGCGAACAATGTCGAGCCACGTAGTTGGCGGCGCGAGCCGTCGACCTGTTCACTTCGGTAGGGCGAACGGTCAAAGCCCTCTTCCCCGTGGCCGCAGCCCGCCTGACGAGTTCTCACTTGAGGCAGCATCTTGAACGATGCGGTTATTCGAGCAGCCATCTGCTCGAAGACGTGCGTCTGCCACCCTCTCGGACCGTGAACCTGGCCGGATTTTCGCAACGGCCGTTTGATACCCGGTCCGCATGTTTCGCCGCGATGGACGTAACAACGACGCCGGAGTCGGATGCCGCCGCATGTCGTTCGTTGGGCGCGCCCGTCATTTTTCTTTGCGCCGAGGACCACCTCTTGTGGTGGAAGCAAACGGAAGAGACGCCGGTCGAGTATCAGCGAATTCCAGCGGCACATTTGAACCGATTCTTTGCCGAGCATCGCGATGATTTCGCGCCGCAAACGGTCTATCGCGCGAAGACACTGGGCCGATTTGATCGCGACGCTCAGCGCGAATTTGTCGATCTAGGATTGATGCCAGTCGTCGAGCAGGAGGCCGGCCGAGCGATCGAGCGTCTTTTGCTGGAGAGCGTCGCCGAACTAAGAGGTTTGCTCGATTGGCCCAAGCAGCTCGAGGTGAAGCCCGCGCAATGGCTGGTGAAGTCAGTTTTTTGGCTACTTGGTGCTAAAATGCTGCAGGACAAGTCCGTCGAAGGCTTCATCAGGATGTCGTTCTGCGACGTCGACGAAGTTTTCGCGCGGGTCGGTAAGCATTACGGAGAATCCGTCGAAGGCTTAGTGTCTAGCCAGCAGAAGCGAAAGGCTCTCGAAACCGTGGCGCGGCGGATTGCCGGCTCCGCCAGTCTGCAACTCGCATCTACCGAAGCTCTGGACTACGTCTACGAGAACACGCTGATCTCCGATCAGGTCCGCGCGGAGTTTGGGACGCATAGCACTCCTTCATATCTGGTCGACTACGTGTTGGGACGGCTTGCTCCGTGGATTCAGGAGCTGAAGCAAGACGAACGCAGCGTGTTCGAGCCAGGTTGCGGTCACGGTGCCTTTTTGGTCGCTGCAGTCCGGCACCTCACGAGTTTGCTTCCGAACGATATGGTCGAACCCGCTGCGCGGCGGGCTTATCTTCGACAGCGCGTGCGGGGGTGCGATGCCGACGATTTCGCATTGGAGATTGCCCGACTGTCTTTGACGCTGGCGGACATTCCCAATCCTAACGGTTGGAATCTGGAAAAGGCTGACGTCTTTGAATCCAACATTCTCGAAACACTCGCTAAGAAATCGACGATCACGCTCGCGAACCCGCCGTTTGAGAATCTAGAGTCAGACCAAAGGCAGAGATACAGCCGTGCATTTCGTGCACCGGAATTCCTGAACAAGGCGACCGAAATCCTCGGCCGCACGTTCTCGGCGATGCCCGCGAATGGTCTTTTTGGCGTGGTGGTGCCGCAGAGCATCCTGCACGCAAAGAACTCCGCCGGATTCCGGCGTTGGCTTGTCGACAACTGTGAATTTGAAGAGATCTGCCTCTTCCCGGACAAAGTTTTCAATTTTGCGGATCACGAATCCGCGGTGCTCGTGGGCCGGAAGGAGCCGAATCGTTCGCTGGCGCGCATGGTCCGCTATCGCCGCGTTAGGGAACGGGACATGACGGCGTTTCAAGGCTCGTATGCGGTCACGACCGAGGTCTTCATTCCGCAGAGTCGTTTTCAAGAAGGCAGGGAGTGCGACTTTCGGGTGCCCGACCTTGACCACGTCTGGCATTCCACACGCGAGTTGCCGCGTTTGGAACGGTTCGTCGATGTAGGGCAAGGGTTCAGCTTCATCGGCAATGACCAACCGGCGTTTCCGAAGGACCAAACTACGATCTCGGATCAGAAGTTCCCAGGTGCGGTGCGCGGTTTTGAGAATCTAGGGAAGGATCTCGTGACGCACGGACTGCCGCCGCAACGATGGTTGAATCTTTCGCCTGATGTTATCTTGCGGCCGCGCAGCGGCACAACCACAGGCATTCCTCAGGTCCTCGTAAATGAAGCACCAGTGCAGCGCGCGCCGTGGTGCGTGAAAGCCGTTATCGACCGCGTGGGTCGTCCTGCGACAACCTGCTTTACGATCCTCCGACCGAAAACGAAGGCGCTGTCTTTGAATGTCCTGTGGGCATTTGCGAATTCGCCGATCGCGAACGCCTTCGCATACGCTCACTCGACCAAATGGCACATTCTCACGGGAACTTGGCGAGCGATGCCTGTGCCAGATTTGTCTCGTGTTGACCTTAGCGGCGTTGAAAAAGCGGTGGTGGAATACTTTGCGGCCGTTACGGCGGAGAAGGACTTCAAGCTCCGCAGCGTCGAAACGGAGGAGGCAGAGGAGGACGAACTCCGCTTGCTGCAGTGGCGTATTGATGCCGAAGTGCTACGGCTCTACGAGCTGACGCATGAGCTCGAGCGCAGCATTCTGGATTATTTCGCGGGTTGGAGTCGGGAAGGCGTTCCCTTCAAGCAGGAGCGCTATTTCCCCGCTCATTTCGACGAGGCAATTGGCCTCGCGGACTATCTCGCCATCACGGGCAACTGGTCATCCGTAAACCGCCGGCGCCTTTCGCTCATCGCGAAGAAGGTGGCAGGCCGGCTCAGCGACACTGAAGGCCCCGAACTCCAGCGGTTGAAGCGCCTTGCCAGGGCCAAGGTGCACCTTGTCGCTCCGCTACCTGAGCGCGAGCTTGCGATCGTTGAACAAGAGCTTCGCAGAAAAAAACTGTGGAAAGGCGAATAACCTACGAGCCGTATGCCTATCCGGCAGCTCCGCACACGCGGCGACATGGGCCAAGCGGCTGGTCGGACTACCGGAGGTATCGTCCGTGGCTGCGCGATGAATTCCAGTTTCGCTGTGTGTATTGCCTCGAGCGCGAACGCTGGCGCGACATGCGCGTCGCGATGCCGGTAGATCACTTCGTGCCCCAGGTTCGCGCACCGCACCTAAAGAAAACCTACGAGAACCTCCTCTACCTTTGCCCCTGCTGCAATACCTTGAAATTGGACGAACTCTTGCCGGATCCGTGCGAGCTTGCCTTGGCGCAGTGCCTCCGCGTGCAACGGGATGGTCGAATTGAAGCGTTGAGCGCAGAGGGGCAGCTGATCATCGAAGTCCTAGAACTGGACGCAGATCGCGTGGTGTCGCACCGACGCCGCATTATCGGTGCAATATTGTCCCTAGCCGCGTCCAACCCGGACGAGCTCACGCTTTGGCTTGGGTATCCGGATGATCTTCCTGACTTGGCCGCACTGGTCCCGCCGACGAATTCGAAACCGGACGGCGTAACAGACTGCTTTTTCGCACAGCGGAAACGGGGCGAACTCGCCACCTTCTACTAGCACCGCAGTCGAACGAGAACAGCCGCTGCCGGAGAGCAGTGTCACGTGGCGAACGGCCAGCACCGGAACTCCATGCGCAGAAAGGGCACGAGCCCGCCGGACGTAGGTGCGGGTGACAGAACCTTGCGCCGAACGGCGACGAGGCGGAGGTTAGTCCACCGCCGGCTTACCGGCATCCAAAACGACAGGAACCCTGCCGCAGTAGCAGCTCAAGGGTGCCTCAATCTGTCACACTTCGCCCGCGTTGCTGGCGCTCTGTCATCGTCTGCGTGATGCTTTGGGTCTGCTGCAGCTCGCGTCGCGCGCGGGCGCGGACGATGATCGCGTCGGCTTCTTTCACATCGCCCGACGTCTCCAGCCATGCCTTCACTTCGTGCTTCGTTCTGATGTGATCGGCCGGTCCCATTTCTTTGACGCGAAGGCGCGCGGTGATTGCTTTCAGCGCTTCTGGTTCACTGCGCAGCGCGAGCATGACTTTGGGGCTGACCTCCGGGTTTTCGTTCGGGCTCATGACACAGGGCTAATTTGATGAATTACGCGGGACGGAGACTGACTTTTTTGTAGCCGTTCGTGCAATGCCGCACAACCGCCGTGTGATCGGGAAGACTCCGAAATTCGTGCGGCTTTATCCGGAACTCCTCGGCCCGCTGGTAGGTGTAGGCCGTGTGATCCTGATGAACCGTGCGAGTTGACCGCTCGACCCAGCGTTTGCCCAGCGCATTTGCGCAACGGAGCGCGTCGGTCTCGGAGGCGGCGCGATACATCACGAGGTTCTTCAGGTTCAGCAAAAGCACGTCGGCCTGCTCCTTCGTTTGCGGGGGTATCAGCGACTCGAAGGCCTGGCTCGAAATGATGAGCGTGAGCCAGCAATCGCGAAGCTTGTCCACGACATTGTAGTCGGACGTGCCATCGTAGCTGGCCGTGATCGCCGTCGAGAATTCGTCGCCGCAGTAAACCAGTTGGTTCAGTTTGTAGCGCTGGTAATCGGGCAACGAGTATCGGCGAAGCGCGTGGCGATAGATGAGGAGTTTGATGACAGTGAAGACGTATTTCCGTTCGGTGGAATAGTCCTCCGGCACGTCGATGCAGAGGATTTTGCCCTTATCCACGTCGGCGATCGAACACGTGTCGGGATCGTTGCTGCTGAAAACCTCGGCGATCTCCGGCGTGCCGAGATACTCCAGATAGTTCTGCGACGTTCCGACCTCACCAGCACGCTGCTCCTTGGCTTCGTGCTTTAGGTAGGATTGCTCCAACACGTCTGCCAACTGCTGCCGGCGAGGCGTTGGATCAAGTTCCGCCAAAGCATTCAGGGCGGCCTGCAACTCGGTCGGCATCGTAAGAAGCATGTAGGCATTCATGGGAGTGACGGGGCGCTTCAGTTCCGTCAGTAGCTCCAGTGCGCGACCGATGTGAGCTGCGCCTTTGATCTTAAAGAAGCTCCTTTCGTCCTTCGGATTCAAGGCCGCCGCCGTGTCCACCAGGATGCGCGCACGCGTGGTGAACGGGAAACGATTGTCTCCGGTGACGTTCAGCCGCTCCAGCGGCGTGCCGGCGGGATCGTCTGCGGCGCGTGGGCGAAGCCGGATGATGTCGTGCTGCCGGCCGTATTTTTTCGCGAGCCATTCGAGATAAAACCATTCGTCTCCCTTGTTCGCCATGACAACGCCGCCGAGTCGGGGATCACGGCGAATGAGCGCCGCAAGCAGCTGATTCATACCAGTCGTCTTCCCCGAACCGGTCTCCCCAGAGATAAAAAAATGGCGATTCAGCTTATCCCGCGTCCAACGAAAGTGCGCGAATTCCAGCACGATTCCCCATCGATCTGCCACGATCTCGCCCGCAGGATCGCGCACGAAACGGCGCCGGTCCGCGAAGAAAAACAAACTCGCTGCGACCAGGCAAAACACGCCGGAGATCGGAGCAAAACGCTCCTCTGGCATGAGGCGCACGCCGAAGAATCCGCAGCCGGAGATGACGATTGCGAGCACGAGGGCCATCGGCGCTTTCAGTCCTGGCTCGTTGTGACGCAGGTTCCGAAACACTAACCAAAGTGCGATCGCCAGCGCGACCGCCGCTGCGCCGAACGCGGCGAAAAGCGGTGCGTTTGGATCGTGAAGCCACCCGCGGATGAGCACTTCTGGAGGCGCGATTTTCATGGCCGCGATCATCTGAACCGAACCATGAATCCTCCGGTAGGACTCTCCGTCCAGTGCGCGCATCTACTTAAATCGCAGTAGGCGACACCCGCCCTATTTCGTGCGACTTACGTGATCGCCCGAGGCCTTACGAACGCGTAAGGGTATTGCGTCTTCACAGGGCAAAGGGCGGGTGACATTCGGTTACCTCATCGGCTGGTTGTGGCGGTGGTCCTCCGAACAAAGGGCGGACTACTATTCCCGCAGTAGGCGGACTACGACGATTTCAGCAGACACGCGGAATTGTTTTTCGACGCGCGTCGCACGTTGTTGGGAACATGATCACGGTCGGAGTCATTCGCAACGGCGCCACCTACCTGTCCCGCCATCTCTGCAAAAACGATTACTGGACGGAGGGAGAGAAAAGGATCGAGGGCGAATGGATTGGGAAAGGCGCCAAGGCCCTGGGCCTCGAAGGTAGTGTTCAAACCAAGGCATTCGACGCACTCCGTCGAAATCGTCACCCCGAAACGGGTGAGCAACTGACAGCGCGAGAGAACAAGGACCGAGTCGCGTTCTTCGACGTCCAGTTGTCCGCGCCGAAAGACGTGAGCGTGCTCGCGATGGTTGGCGGCGATCAGCGCATCGTCGACGCGTTTCACGACTGCGTGAAAATCGCGCTCGAGGAAATGGAACGGTTGGCGGCCGTTCGTGAACGCCGAGGAGAGTCACGGTCGAGCGAAGATTTTCGTCTCACCGGAAATTTTGTCGGCGCCCTGTTCTTTCACGACACGAGTCGCGATCTCGATCCGCAATTGCACGCCCATGCGGTTCTATCGAATGCGACCTGGAACTCGGAGCGCGGCGAATGGTTCGCGCTGCAACCGGCGGAGATGCTGCGCGCGTCGGGGTATCTGCGTCAGGTGCTCTATCGCGAGTTGGCAGGCCGGCTGCGGGAACTCGGATATGAAACCCACGGAATGAATTCGACGGGCTTTTCCGTGCGAGGCGTCGAGCACCTGCGCGAGCGCTTTTCGAAGCGCACGCGGCATATTCAGCAACTGGCGGAAGAGTTCGCGCAGAATAAAGGGCGCAAGCCGACGAAGCGCGAAGTCGAGGTCCTCGTGCGCGAGTCCAGGGCCAACAAGCTCCCCAACGTGAGCACGCACGAGGTGCGTGCGCGGCAACGCGCAGAGCTCAACGGGGACGAAGCATCCGCGCTTGCAGGCTTGGTGCGGGCGGCGCGAGCAAAGGCACCCGGCCAGAGGATATCACACGGGCAGGTCGTGACCGTGCTTGAAGCGGCGTTGCGGCACGTGTTCGAGCGCAGCAGCGTTGCGCGCGAGGGCGAGGTGCTAAACGCCGCGCTCGAACTCCATCCTGATTTTTCGCGGTGGCGCGAGTTGCGGGAGCCGCTGCAAGGCCGCACGGATGCCATCCGCAGCGAGGGCGAGATGAGCCTGCGGCCAATCCATCGCGAAGAGACCGTGACCATTCGTCGTGTCGTCGAAGGCCGCAACACGCGCTTCCCACTCGGCAGCGCAGAGCTTCTCCCGGAGCGATTGACGCGGGGCCAGCTCGCCGCCGCACGAGCGTTGCTCGGGAACAAGGATTTTCTCAGCGTGCTGGTTGGTGACGCCGGCACCGGCAAGACAACGGTGCTCACGGCGATTCAGGACGCGCATCGTGCCGCGGGTGGGCAACCGTTCATCCCGCTGGCTCCGACGACGCGGGCACGCGAAGCGTTGGTCAATGCCGGCTTCGAACACGCGGACACGGTGCAGCGATTTCTCGTAAGCGAAACGTTGCAGGCGCAGGCCGTGCGCCGCGTGCTGCTCGTGGACGAGGCGGGACTCCTCTCCACGGAACAGCTCGATCGTCTCACTCGCATCGCTCAGGAACGGCGCGCCCGCGTGCTCCTGGTCGGTGACACGAAACAGCATTACAGTGTTCAGCGCGGCGACGCCATGCGGAACGTGATTCGAAATTCAGGCACGCCGGTCGTCCGGCTGTCCGAGGTGTTGCGGCAGCGCGAAGAGAAAGATCGCCAGTTCAGCCGGCTGCTCGCGGCGGGTAACGTGTCGGACGCGTTACTCTACGCAGAACGACGCGGGATGATGCGGGAGCTGGGCGATGACGAGACGTTGTTCGCGAGCGCCGCCGAGCATTACGCGGAAAATATTGAGAAAGGGACGGAGACGCTGGTCGTGATTCCCTTCTGGGAGGAGATCGATCGTTTCAGCGTTCACGCTCGGACGGCGCTGCGGCGTCGCCGCCTGCTCGGGGACGCGGAGGTCGTGCGGGAAGCCGTGCGACCGCTGACGTGGACGGAAGAGCAGAAGGCGCATTGGGACCAGTATCGCATCGGGGACCGGCTGCTGTTCGTGAGAGACACGCGCTTCTTCAAGCGCGGGTCGGCAGCGGTGGTGAAAAAGATTCTGCCAGACGGGCTGCACGTCGAAGGCGAAAATGAGCGGTATGCGAAAATCACCCGGAAGCAGCGCGGGAGTTTCGATGTGGGTCGCGCGCAAATGCTGCCCGTCGCGGCCGGGGACCGGCTGCTGATGCGTGGCCGCGAAGAAGAGCAAGGGTTCGCGAATGGCGATTTTAAGGACGTGGCCGCGGTCGATCCCATCGCGAATCGTATTGTCCTCTCGGACGGCAAGGAACTCCCGGCGGATTTCCGCGCGTGGACCTACGGACACGCACTCACTTCCTACCGTTCGCAAGGAAGCACGGCCGAAGAATCATTGCTCGTGCTCGGCGAGGTCGCGGAACAAGCGCTGATGCGCCGGCAATTTTATGTGGGAAACACCCGATACCGGGGAGCCCACCACATTTACGTCTCACACCGGGATGCGATCATTACGCGGCTGGCGCGTCCTGATGCAGGGCGTCAGCTCGCGACAGAATTCGTGCGGCGCCACCGGATCGTTCCTGCCGAGAGGATCGCGATGGGACGATTGCATCGCATCGGTGCCCGCATGCGTGACGCATGGCTGAGCATAGCCGCCCGATGGCAGGAAACACGTGAGGTCGTTCGCGAGAAAATGGAGATCTAGGCATGGAACCCACTCCGCTCAGAAAACCCCGCAACTACTTCGACACATCCACGCGGCCAGTGCATGTGACGTTCGACGACGGGAAACACAAACGGCGCAATTTTCCCTGGCTGCACTACGTCGAGGCATCGTGGGATTACGCGGACCGCGATGTGATCAAAGTCTTCATCAGCGATCTGCTTGTTCTCGTCACCGGCCATAACCTCGGAGCGCTTTATTCCGCACTCGAGGATCAGACGCTCGCGCGGGTTCGCGCGCAGCCCGACCTCGCGAACGACCGCGAGCATGACGCGGATTCGTTCGTCACAAGCATTCGGTTCTTGAAAGTGCCAGAAACCGTGGCGCGGAACGGACAAATCGAGCTGAATCTCGACGGCGATTGAACAGCGTAAGCGCCGAGAAATACCGCGGCCAAAATAGTTGCGGTGCGTTTTCCAGAGGAAGAACGCGTCGCAACTTTCTACTGCGATTTAAGTAGGCGCGCGCTCTTGTGGTGAAGCTGCGGATTTCGATTTTCCCGTCTCGACGCGAGCGAATCCATCGCAGATGCGACGGATAAGGGAGCGGCGGGGATCGGCCCCCGATTAACGCCGGCACAGAGGAGAAATCAAAATGACAACGCTACTGTTCATGCTGCCATGGGTGGCATCGGTGTGCGGCGCAGTGATGATCGGAAAGGCACTGCGCCTTTGGGAAATCCAGCCGGGGACCGGAGACAGTCGGAAGCGGCTCCTGGCGATGCTGAGTGCGTCGCTCCTATTTCCTTCGTTCGCGCGTGCGCAGGCGGTGGACCTGCAGACGGCCGTCGAGTCGGGCAACGCGATCATCATGTATCTGAGTGGAACGCTAGCGGCCGTCGGAATCATTGCGGCGGGTGTTGCAATGATGATGGGCCGCCAGTCGATCGCGAAGTGGGCGTTCGCCGGCGCATTCGTCAGTGGGCTCGCTTTCGCGATCGTCCGGACGATGTGGGAGAACTTCGGTCTGACCGCGCCAGACGTGAGCACGTTCACGCCGTAATTTGGCAGAGTTCCGAGGAGGAAAGCCCAGTGAACAGCGAACACCTCAACGAGCACGACTCGCAGCAAGGCGCGGAGTCGAAAGGCGAGTTTCTTGGGATGACGGGAAACTCGGCCTGGTATCTTCTCGGCTCGGCAGGCGTTAGCCTGCTGATCGTCGTCGTGCTGTGGGGAATGTTGGGACTGTCGCTGTTCCTGTGCCTCTTCTTCGGACTCGTGCTCTGCGGCCTGTCGCTGGCGTATGTGTTCGTTCTGAAAAACAATCGTCCGCAGTATTACGACACCGACTTCTTCGAAATGGCGTTGGTCGAGGCAGGCGTGATGGCGGTGTCGTTTGGTCCCCGCGCGAAGCGCCCGCCGAATCCCTTCCGCGCAGACGAAACAATCGAGCTGCGTCACGAATCTGAGGAAAACGCACCACGGAAAGCGAAGGCGGCACAACGGAGTGGTCCTCCGCGCCCGCACACCGGCAGGCCGCACACAACGTCGAATTCAGCGGCGCTGGTCGGTCGGACGACTCGAACAAACGGGGTATCTGGTGAGGATACGGTGGCGACGGTGCCGATGGCTGCGTTCGAGCGCTTGCAGGCGGAGCTGAACGACACTGCCGCGATGCTGGAGGATGCGTTGGCTGACGGTGAGGAGGAGCACGTATGAGACTTGAACCTGTCGACGGCTACTTCGGGGAGAATCTGATCGTGTTCGAAGATCTGAAAATGATCGCGCGAGGATTTGAAATCACGTCGCCCGATCTCGAAAACGCCGACCCCGTTCACCACAACACGCTGGAGAGCGATCTGATCGCGTTGCTCGCCGTGCTTAAGCCGCACCAACGCATGCAGGTGCAGTGGGACCCGAACGGAAGTTTCCGTCCGCGTCTGTTGAACTATCGCAACAAGACCGCCGAACTCGCGAAGAACCCGTGGACGGAGCGCGTCCGCAACGAGATCTTCGTGCGAGGGTGGAACGCGGAGGACGCGGGGATGCTTCGGTGCGAACGGCTGCGGGTGTATTTCACGAACGAGGTGGCTGCGGAGGTGCGCGGCGGGAGGCGCTCCAAACGGTCTGCCTCAGCGATCCTCGGAGCGTTTCAGGAGGAGTATCATCAAATCGGGCGATTCCTAGAAGCGTTGTTCTCGACGACCGGCGGACGCGTGCGGCCGATGAACGACGCCGATCATTTTCTCCACTATCTAGAATTTCTGAATCCGTCACTGCCCGAGCAGAAGATTTCCGATCCATTGGAGTTCTTCGATCCCGATAAATCGATCCAGGAGAACTGCTGGAACGGTGAATGCCGGCCGCTCGAGAAACCGGACACCGGTTTCTATCACGACGGATATTTCCACGCGATGCTCGTGCTAAAGGCGCTGCCGAAACGAACGCGGCCGGGCATCGCGTATCTTCTGACGAAGCTCGGATTCCGCGATTACAGCATTACCGTGAACGTGGAGCCGGTCGACGTGGAACAATTGATCGAGCGCGAGCAAAAGGAGCTGTCCCGCGTCGAGGGCGACTACGAGGGATTGAGGAAGATCAAGCTGCTCGCCGCGATGAAAACGAAGGCGGCCAAAATCGCCCGCTACAGCAACGGCGACAGCTCGCCGTATCGGCTCCAATACATCATCCGCGCGTGGGACAAGTCCCGGGAAGATCTTCGCGCGAAGCTGACCGCCCTCAAAGCAGCCGTCGGCAACATGGAGCGCGCGGTCGCTTACGAGCCGGCGCTGGAAACATCGGCGCGGAATTTCTTCTACTCCTCATGGCCGGGCTGGTCGTTCAGCGGCTACGATGCATTGTGGCAGCACTACGACGACGCGCTGGTCGCAAACATCCTGCCCTTTTCCTCGACGCCGGTGGGATATCTGGATGATGCCGAGTTCATCTTTGAAGGCGCCAACGGGAACCTGGTCGGTGGACGGACATTTGTCGGCGAGGGCAACAGCCTGACGCCGCAAAACGCCGTCGTGCTCGGCACGGTCGGCTCGGGCAAGACGGTGCTGACGATCAGCATTCTCAGTCAGACCGAGTGCTACCGGGCGTTCACGATGATCGTCGAAGAAGGCGGAGCCTACAGCACCTACGTCAAGACAGTCGATCCGTCGGCCGAATCGATCGTCATCCAGGCGAACGGAAAGCTGTGCATGAACTATCTCGATACGCGTGGCCTGCCGCTCAGCGGTCTTCATCTCAGCGCCGCGGCCGCTTTGCCCATGCTGATGGTAGGCCAGTCGAAAGATGAGGACAAAAACCGTCTCCGTCAGGCGCTCCTGGTGAATGCGATCAACCGTTTGTATGACGACTTCGCGCGGTCGCACTCGAACAGACACCCGGACGCATGGTTGTCGCTCGCACGCCGCGCGTGCGCGCTCGACGCTTGGCGGCGCGAACGCATGGGGCCGCAGGCGACCGATGTGGATGCGTTTCTCGACTTTGGCGAATTCCAACAGGCGCACGCGGACGAAGCCGAATCGTTCGTGGCCCGCGTGTCGGAATCCGATGCCGTCCGTTTTGCCAAAGATGCGGGCACAGCGGCCCAGGTGCGGAACCTCGTCTTCGCAGAGTTCAGTCCTGCGGAGTATCCGCAACACGGCCATCTTCAGGAATTGCTCGCGGCGGAAGCGTCGGGTTCGCACGCGGACGAAATGCGCTATCTCGCGACTTTGCTTGAACCATGGTCCTCGAACGGCGCGTATGGCGATCTCTTCGATGGAGAGTCGAACGTGAGCCTCACCGGCAAGATTGCGCACTTTGAATTGGGCTACCTGCCGGAGTCCGCGGAGGAACTGAAGGCGATGGCCGCGTTCCTCATCGCGAACTACACCCGGTCTCACATGATGCGTCTTCCGCGCGGGCTGCGGAAGGCGAACGTCTTCGAAGAAGTCGCGCGCTTCGCGCTGATTCCGACCGGCAAGAAGGTGCTGCGCGAATCCTACCAACAGTTGCGCAAGTATAACGTCTGGAACCTCGCTTCGGTTCAGAATTACGAGCTGTTCAAGAGTTCGGACATTCGCGGTGCCGTCCTCGGCAACAGCCGCATTCTCTTTCTCCTTCGGCAGAGTGACCGCGCCGATGTGGAAGATCTCGCGAAAGATTTTCCTATTCCCGGCGCGGTGCAGGACGCGGTGATGACGCATCCGGAGCCGGAGAAGATCGTCGGTCAGAAGTATTCGCAGTTCACGTATTATCACACCGACGAGCGGCGGCCGATGATTGCGACAATGCGCAATGTCGCGTCGCGGGAATTGCTCTATTGCGCGGCGAGTTCCGGCGCGCACTTCGACAAACGGGCAAACGACCTGAAGGGCTACGCAAGTGTGATTGATGGAATCGTGGCTAACGCATGAAAACGCATCAGGAACTATTGATCGAGGCGCGGCGCATGGAGGCACTCGGCAGCGCATATGCCGACGACTACCAGCGAGCTATCGCAGCGAATGACTCGCTCGCCGCGCGAGTCGTGATGACCTTCTCCGGCGATCGCACGCGCCTCGAAGCTTTCCGCGAGTCGCAAGAGCGAGTGGCGTCGCACCACATTCATCGTTGGATCGAAGCCGCGATGATCGACGGCGCTCTCGAATACCGGTTGCTGCAAACGGAGGACCGAGATGACGGCGTCAGCGTTGAACCGGAGTTTGTGCTGGGTGGCGATTCAGCGTTCGACGTGCTCGCGGAAGGCTACGAACTCGAAGAATCGGAGCGGTTGGGTGAAGTGCTCGCGCCATTCATGGAGCGCATGGAAGCGGACGGCGTAGCGGATACCATCGAGCCATCAGCGGTCGAAGAAATTGAGCAGATCGTCCGTGCTGGCGAACTCACCCCTGGAGAGCGGATGCACATGAAGGCGGATATCGTCGCCTTCCTCGAAGGCCAACTCGGGCCGAGTGAGTTCATCTCGGCGTTCGTGGAACGCCACCGCCGTCGCCAAAGCGAAACGGAGACCATTTCGGAAAGCCGCGGTGAGCGGCTTTGCGTCGACACACCATGACGGCATTGCGCCGGAAGAGCATGATGAAAGGAGCAAGTATGAACCGATTCCTCGACAATCTCGCCTACGCGCAGCCCTACATCATCGGGCTGTTGTTCATGTTGGTGGCCCTTCTTTTGACGCCGGGATGCGCCACGGCGGGAGCCGAGTCGGCAGGTCGCACACGCGACTTCGCGACGACCGCGACGACGACGGCAGCGGGTGCCTACGTCGGTGCGAAGGAGGGAAACGGCAAAGCGAAGAACGCTGCGGTTGGTGCGGCGGCGGGATTCGTCGTCGGCGAGGCGATCAATTACCTCAGCAACAAGGCGCAGCGTGAAGCTTACCTCGCGGGATATGAGAAAGGGCAATCGAATGCCGTGAAGCAGCAGTATTGGATCGCCCGCGAGAATCAGCGAGCTGCGACCGACGATGGTTTCGAGGAAGCGCTTTACGAGGTCAGCATACCCCAGACGGACCGCGACGGTGTGCGCCGCGAACCGACCACGCGCGTGATTCGCGTGGTGTTACCGAAGGAGGAGTCATGAGAGCGCGAGTTGTCATCGCAATCGCCAGCGCCGGTCTGAGTCACGCGTGTTTTGCGCAGTGGGCCGTGTTCGACGCCGTCAACCTGTCTCAGAGCGTAACGAACTATGGCGTCATGGTCGAACAACTCGCCCGACAGGCCGATCAGATCGCGAACCAGGTTCGGCAAATCCAGCACATGGAAGACCGTCTCAAGCGGTTGGGAAACATGGCGGAAGTTAAGGTCATTGTAGGATTCCCGGAGTTGAGCGTGGACTTGAATCTACCGACGCGGATCAAGGTCTGGGCGGAGAATGCCGGGAAGGTGAATGGGGTCGGAATTTTCGGAGACACCCGTGACGGCATCTTCCGCCCCGTGGTAAACGAATTCCCGGACTTCGACGGCACGATGATCATTCGTGAGCCGGACGTCTATAAGCCGGCGCACGACATCACCACGAAGGTCGACGAATTCAAGGTGGTCCAGGAGGACGTTTATCTCCGCCGGGACGAATTGAGGAAGGCGATCTCGCGCACGAGCGAGGCACTGCGAGTGGCCGAAACCGAGGCGGAGGAACAGAAGCTGAAGGCCATACTTGATGCGCAATACGATCAAGTTGCGGCGATCGATTCCGAAGTGACATTGAGCGCCGCCGAAATCCAAGTGCGAGCGGCTGAATCTGCCGCGATGGTCAACGCGCAGAATGAGGCCGACGCGGAGACTCGGCGGACGCTCGCGCAACAGGAAGCGCGCAAGATTGGATCAACGTTCAAACCGCTTTACGGGTCCGTGCTCCTCTATGTGAAGGAGGAACCGTTCAGGCCGTGAAAACGGCACGAATCCAGATGGCAAAGGTCTCATTTTCGAGCACGCCATGAAAGCAATTCCCCTGATCGTTTTACCCCTGGTTGCGGCTTCATTTTCAAGCTGCACCGACCCGAAGGCAGCCGAAGAGAAAGCCCGCGCTGACGCCGCCGCCAAGGCGAGAGCCGAGGCGGCCCGAAAGGAAATGGAAACCGTCCCGAAAGTGTTTCGGCCGCAATACCACAACAAGCGGCTCGAACCGGACCCGAAGACGCAGCCGACTCCAGCCGCGAGCGAGAAGACCAAACCCGAAAAGAAATCATGAGTCCGCCGCCTGGCAGCATCCTCCCGCAGTCCTACTTCGACGGACTTTCCGAGTTGTGGGGCGCTACGGCGTATGTGGCCGCTTCAATTGTCGCGGTATTCCTCACGTTCGCGGTGTGGATGCGGCCGGATCCTATCTGGATTTTACGGGTAATCGCGAAAGTGTTCTTCGTCGGCCTCGCGACGGTGTTCCTGCGCGAATGGCTCATGCGCCTCGGCGACATCATGACGATGTTCGGCAACGTGTTCGGCATCGATCCAGCGAAGGTCGACGACAAGTTCGTCGAGTTCATATCCGGCACGCTCAAGTCGAAGCCCGATGCCTCAGCGTGGGATGTCATTTGGGATACCGGTTCGATCGGCACAGCGATCGCGTATGCGCTGCTGTGGCTCTTCGGATGGCTCGCTTACGGGGTGCAGTTCCTCGTAAAGCTCATCGGCGACATTCTCCTTTCAGCGGGGTGGTCGCTGAGTCCGCTTTTCCTGGCGCTTTTTCTTGTGCGCCCGATGGCGGGTGTCGGGCTGAAATACATCCTAGGTTTGATCGTCCTCGTGTGCTGGCCGTTTGGATGGACGATCGCTGCCATTGTGACGAACGGTCTGCTGGATGCTGCCGCGACGGCAAGTTTGCTGCCGGTCGTCGTGCCCGGCGGCGCGGCGATCGCGCCGTTGATCACCGTGCTCATCATCGGCGCATGGATGCTCATCAGTTCGGCACTGGCGCCTTATGTTCTGTATCGAGTTCTTACTTCCGGCGCTAATCCTGCGGCGGCATTCGCGCAGGGCGTCGGTGGCGTGGCGCAAGCTGCGCTGGCCGGCGGGATCGGTGCAGCCACCGCCGCAGTTACCGGCGGTGCGGGAGCAGCGGCTGCGATCACCGCTTCCGCGCTCGGAGCTATGGCGGCGGGCTCAGAATCCGCAGCACGTGGTGGCGGCTCGGCGCGAACAACCGGAACGGTCGTAGGTGGTGCCGCGGGGCTCTACGCTGGACGACTGGTTCGCCAACAATCGAACGCCATGGGAGAAATGGCCCGCGCCCACACCCGTCGAGCCGCCGCTGCTGAAGCGTTTTCGGAGGAATTTACGGCACACTCGCGCCAGCGCCGTCAGCAGAGTAGCTTTCCGCACCAACCTCATCATCCCGACCCCAACCAAGCGGCGATCGACATTGAAGCCCGTGAAAAACCGTAATCACAGCAAAGCACTGAAAGAATGGTTGGCGGCTGAAGAGCGACTCGTCGCAGCCGAGCGGAAAATCAGCGCCACCTTTATGAATTCGATGTTCGGCCCCGACTCGGAAGCCGCACGTCCCGCCCCGCGTCCCTGCGTCAACGTCACCCCTCCGAAACAACCTCCAAAAAAGTAGGGTTATGGTCGCCTCTGCCGAAACTCGTGCGGCGCCGATGCCGCACACGTCCAGCTTCGGCAAACCAAAGTCCACGCTGCTCGCGATCTTCACGCGGCAGCGCCGGCAATCTTTGATCTGGTTCCTTGTCGCCGTCGCCGCATGGCTGTGGGCCGCCTGGGACCGCCACGTGTTGGTCGAACAACTGACGCGCAAACGGGAGGTGCTCGTGATCGACAGCCTTGGGACGTATTACGTCTCGCCGGTCGTCGACATTCAACACGCGAAAGATCTCCACGCCCTGCAAACGAAGTGGGCCTGCAAGGCGCTCTTCGAGCGTAATCCAGAGGGCATGGATCACCCCGAGTTGTTCAAGCAACTCTTCCTGAAGGACGCGGCCAGGACCGCGCAAACGGCGATCGACAAAACGAAGGCAGAGTTTCAGGCGAAGTCGCTCCACCAAAAGGCGGAGATCGATCCGCCGGAAGTTCTCAGCGCGCGGGACAATTCGTTCTACACTTCCGCGAACGTGCAATTGATTCGGGTGGGAGCCTACCAGGGCACGCCGATCACCGAGGTGCTGCGCTATCGGGTGAAATTCAAATTTGTGCCGAACCCGGACATGACGCGCAACGGCCGGTTTCCAACCGCGGTTGCAGCCTTTCAGGTCGAGCGCGTCGAAAAATCTTAACCGGAAGCCGTCATGTTGAAGGTGACAGGGGTTTTTCTCGCAAGCGTCTCCGCGCTGACGGCGCAGACGATTCGGGAGTTCACGCTCGATCCCTATCAGGCGATTGGTTTGCCCGTGTCCCGGGAGGTAACGACGGTCACGCTGCCGGCGCCGATCACAGCGGTCGCCGGGGCGGACATGCTCATCGAGGACGGCCGTGCCTCGGTTGAGGTCGATGAGGGCACGCCGGTGCGGTTTCACGTCACGCATGCAAAGGGCACTAACTTCCTCCTCGTCCGCAGCATTCAACCGGACGCGAGCGGCACGCTCACGATCATTTTCGAGGGCTCGGCCTACGTCGTGCAGCTTCAGGCTGTCGCGGCGAATCCGGTCGCGAGCGCGATTTTCCAGCGACGTCCGACGGACATGGCGCAGAAAATTGATCGGCTGCCTGAGCCGGTGAAGTTTTCACCGCGCGTGGGACTGAGCGTCCTCGATCGCGCTCGCGCGTATCCCGTCCTGGCGCGAGCGCTGCCCAAAGCAGTCGAAGGCGTTTCGGTGAGCGCCCACGGCCGAAAAATTGATCTGCCTGACATCGAAATCGAGGTGCAGGAGGTCTACCGGTTCTCGCGCGAAGACGCCGTTGTTTTCCTGCTCAACCTCCGCAACAAGACGGATCACGTGCTCGAACTCACGCCCAGCACATTCGCGGCACGTGTGGGCGATGAGAAATTCGGGCAATCGATAGCGAATGGCCCACGCGTTTTGCAGCCTGGCGAAAGCCGTGAGGCGGAGTTCGCGGTGATCGGAATGCCAGATGGAACGCGCAACGATCTGAGCGCGGACAATGCATTTACGATTCTCGTTAGTAGTTCGCCACGTTCCGCAACGACGGTCGCCGCGCCGACATCCCCGGAAGAGCCACAGTCATGAACCCCCGAAGGCTGAAGAACTTTCTCACAAGCAGGTTCGGCATGTTCATGGTGTTCCTTGCCGCCCTGTTCGGAGGATTGTTTCTCTACGGGCGCAACCAAGCGGAGCAAAAGCAGGCTGCGCGTCTCGCCGCGTCAGCCAAGAAAGTCGAAGTCGGTAAAGTGAAAGTGCCGCTGGATGAAGGACTGGAAAGCGGAGTGCCGCAGCAAGCGACTTTGAGCGACTCCGAGAGAGAAAACGCCGGCGGACGAATCGTCCCCTTTCGCCCACCGCCGGCACCCACGCAAACGGCGGCATCGGCTCCGAAGCGCGCGCAGGCCGAAGAGGCCGCCCGAGAGAAGCCGCCACGCAAAGTGAGGTATCAAACGTTACTCGCGGCTTACGTGCCGCCCGCGCCACGGCATGTCGATCCAGAGCCGCCGAAACGATTCCTGCCGTATGGCACGTTATTGAAGTGCAAGTTGGTGAACACCGTCGACAGCTCGAACCTGGAGACACCCGTTGTCGCCGTTTTGTTGGAAGACGTGTGGCAGAACGGGGAGCGGGTGATCCCGGCCAACACGCTCGTGCACGGCACCGCGAAAGCGGGGCGGATTCGCGATCGGGTGAGCGCCAACGGAACGTGGCGCTTTGTCTGGCAGGATGGACGGGAGCTCGCGTTCAACGGAGTCGCGCTCGACCGCGAATACGAGCACGACATCGGCGGCTACGGGATCACGGATGGATCCGGAGGAATGAAAGGCCGGGTTCTTGCGACCGATGATCTGCAAGAGTTGAAGATGCTCGCGTCGGCCGCGTTGAGTGGATTCGCGCGCGGAACCCAGGACCGCACACAAACGGCGCTCGGCACCACGATCACCGGATCGGTCTCCAACGGCGTGCGCGAAGGCGTCGGTGACGTATTCGATCTTTATGCACAGCGGACGCTGCGAGACATCGAGCAAAATGGATACTTCGTTCGAGTGCCGGCAGGGAAAGAATTCTACGTTTACGTCACTGAATCCGTGAACCCGGAGAAGGCCAAGATCGTCGGGACGAAGGTGGAGACGACCGCGCCGCCGGCGTCCGCCTCGGCAGTTCCACCGGAGAACGGTTCCAGATCGAAAGGATAAGCCATGCGAAATTACTGGATTCTAATCGCAGCGGTTTCGGTGACGGGATGCGCGACTCGCCCTCCCGTCGCCAGCATCACACCTGCCGTGACATTATCTCCAAAGCCGTTGGTGCGGGAGGCCGTCGCAACGCATGTCGTCGAGACGCGCTACGAGGTGAGAAGCTATCGCGACCCCGATGACCCGCGCGTGCGCCACGATGCCCACGCCGTCTACAGAGCGACGCGCGTGCCAGCGCGAATTGAGGCGCTGGAAACAACACCTCGAAACAAGGCCGCACCGGTCAGCTACGCGCCTTTGCCGCCGAGTGCGGAACTGGCGGCGGAGATCGGGAAGCAAAAGGAAATCGGCGCCGAGCTACGCGCGATTCGATCGCGAATGGCTGCGGTCGAACAGCAGGCACGAGCGCAGCTCGGCACGCTCGCCGATCAGACGGCGGAAACCGTGAATCTCCGCAAGCAACTCGAGGAAGAGCGCACGCGAGTGCGAGAACTCGAATCGAAGGTGAGCGAGCATGTGGCAGCTCCTCCCGCGATGCCGCCACCGCAGATGGCGTTCGGGACGGATCCGAAATGGTGAAGCGTCATGAGCGCGACGAACGCATCGATTGAAAAACTCCGGTCGCTGCCTGTGCGCCTGCAAGCGTTGGTCATCGGTCAGGAAGCGGCAGTCGCGACAGTGTGCGAGCGGCTTCAGCATGGAGAACTCGGTCTCACCACGCCCGGTCGGCCGAAGGCGAGTTTTCTCTTTCTCGGGCCGACAGGTGTCGGCAAAACCGAACTCTCGTTGCAGTTCACGCACGACCTGCTCGGGCCGAACAAATTTGTCCGGCTCGACATGTCGGAATACCAGACGAAGGAGAGTGTCGGATTGCTCCTGGGGAAATCCGCGAAAAAGCCGGGGCGGATCGCTGAAGGTTACGACGCGTGCGGTGGCATCGGCACGCTGTTGTTCGACGAGATCGAAAAGGCGCATCGCGAAGTGCTGGACGTGTTGCTGCAACTCCTCGATGCGGGACGCCTGACGACAGGCGCGAACCGCGTCCTGGATTTTTCGCCCTGGTATATCGTCCTCACGAGCAACATCGGGGCGCAACGCATCATGGCCATGAGGAAGTCGAAATACGAGACGATGGAGCGGCTCGTGCGACAGGATGCGCAACGGGAACTTCGTCCCGAAATCCTCGGGCGGATCACGGCGTCCATTGTCTTCGACAAGCTCGGTTACGACATCCAATGCCGTATCGCCGAAGGAATGGTTCAGCGCGAACTCCGCGCGAACCGCGCGCGCGGCTACATGATGAACGCAGGCGCCGGGGTGCTCGAAGCGATCATCCAGCGCGGCTACAATGACCGCTTGGGCGCGCGGCCGATGCGTGACGCGGTGGAGCTGCTGGTGCGCAACGCCCTTTCGGAGAATTTACTCAATGGAGGTCGCGGGATCGGTGAGCTGCGAGGCCACCCGACCGGAACCAAACTGGAATTGCTGCCGACCGCGACGGCAGTGGCAGCATGAAAGGAAAATCGTCATGTCTCACGGTGCTCAACTACGGATTGTCGTTTTGAAATGGGACCGGCTCTACGGTGATCTGATTCGACGCCACATTTGGGATGTGTGGCCCAACGCGGTTGTTTGCGTGTTCCAGCACGGAATCGACGCGCTGGCCGATATTCAGGATGCGGTGCCGGACCTGTTCGTGACCGGCGTGTCGATCGACGACATGGATGGCCTCGAACACTGCGAGCCGTTCATTGAAACGTCGTTGCCGATCCTCGTCGTCACGTCGCGACCGAACACCCGCATGTTCGAGATGCTCCGCGGCATTCGCTACGACGGTATCTTCGACGGCTCCACGGAGGGAATGGATCACTTACCGGTGGCGCTGCGCCATGTCGTCAATCGCCGTCCCTACATCAGTCCATCGATGCTCCCTTTTTTGAAGGAGCGTAAGAGCACCACACTGGAGGATCTGACGGAACGCGAGCAGGTGGTGCTCTCCGTGATTGGCGACGGCTCCGACAACAAGCAGGCGAGCGAGCGGCTCGGCATCTCGCGCTACACGGTGCTGACGCACCGGGAGTCGATCATGCGCAAGCTCGACCTCCATCATTCGAGAGAGCTGATGCAATATGCGCTGGTGCATGGCTACGTGGTGATCACGGCCAAGGGCATTTACCGGCCTGGTTTTCAACGGCGACTCGGCTTCAACGAGCGTGGGCGGGTGCGTGAATCGGATTCAAAATCAACAGGTCCGTCGGGCGCGAGCGACCGCGTAGCGCCAGCGGTGTTCGATCAATAGCTGGCATTGTGAGTTGGTGACGTGCGCCAACGCAAAATGGAAAGCGGCCGGTTTGCACCGGCCGCTGGGGATGATCCAGTCGCCTCAAGCCTCGGCTCTGAGTTCCGCGAGCCGCTCGAAGATGAACGTGTGGGCGCGGTCGGCGAGCTTGGCGACCAACGGGAGGTCGTCGCGCCCGAAGCTGTCGGTGTCGTGCGGCTGCTTGTCCTCGCCGGTGTAGACCCGCGCGAAGGTCACATTAAAGAACTTCTTCCGGTCGGCTTCGTTTTCCCACACGGCGGCTTTGATCCGGCCGAGACGGAAAGTTTGCACCGGGAGTTGCTTCGCGCTGGAGGGAGTGTTGCTGGCTGGCGTGGCGGTCTGAGCGTTTTTGGAGGGCATGATAGTTCCTTTTGTTTTGTGAGGAGCGGGATTGCTCTCTCGTCCCGAGGCGGGGGAGCCGACCGGCGCGAGGGGACAGTTTGGGGGATTCCTTTCAAGGAGCACCGAAATGGCCGAGTCCGCTTGCGGCGCGCCGGTTGGAGGGTCCGCCAGAGAGAGCAATCATGCTCCCGCAAAAGGAACGATCCGCGCAGCGGAATTGCCGCCACAAACGCGGGCGCAACACAGGCACGAACACGCAAAGTGCGCGCACGGCTCGAAAGTTTCAGGCCGGATCGTTGCTGTTGGGAAAATGAAGCCGGCTGAAGTTCTCAGTGACGTCGCATCGAACCGGCGAGGCAGCGCACGATACCACGATGACGACGACCACGCGCAGACCTGCGTCGCATACCACACGTATTTCTAAACGCGCGGAAGGATCGGGGGTGAGGCGAGTGACTCGCTCTGGCCGCACGACCTCGGCCGTGACCATTGGCTATGGCGCATGCGTTTGTGCCGGTGAACATCATTTGGCGAACGCCTTCAGGCGGGCATTCAGAACCTTGATGTCGATTTCAGCACCCGCGGCGGTTGCACGCGCTTTCGCGAGTCGAACTTCGGCCTGAAGCAGTTCGTGCTTCAAGCGGGTGAGCTCATCGAGGTTCACAGTGGATCGACCAGCGCGCGTTGAGCGCGCCGGAAGATCGAGTTGGGATGGTTCAGAGTTTCCGTTGTTCATGTGTCGTTGCGGACCCGACAAACCGGGCCGCTTGGTGATTTGATGGAAATCGAGAGTGCGCCGGCGGCGGTGAGACGCCGCCCACGCTGACGGCGTAAGGGCTACTTCTCACACGGCCATGCGAAGCCGATTGGTGATGGCCTGTTCGAGTTGCTCACGTTCCGCGATGCGGGACGCCGCGAGAGCGAGCGCCGGATTGTAGAAGACATTCGAACGATGCCGCACCGCGAATCCCATTCGCGTTGTCTCCACCTGCCACTCGGCAGAGGCGGCGATCCGCATCTCGGTGCGATCCCAAAGTCTCACCCCACCGCCTTCGAATGCCGGCGTCGTTTGAAGAAATGCGGCGACCGCATCCTCCAGCGAATCGATTGCCGGACCGTGGTTGTGGTGCAGGCCGTTCTTGGCCTGACGATAGATCTGGTAGCGATGCG
>ENA-UOVV01000386-UOVV01000386.1-compost-metagenome-genome-assembly--contig:-NODE-386-length-56246-cov-6.506896_pt1 | contig 56246 bp, 55 predicted proteins | sample MGYA00238155_ERZ761577 | MGnify/ENA primary metagenome ERZ761577 (study PRJEB28898, sample SAMN06268775) | compost metagenome | isolation source: Emeryville, CA | place: USA:Emeryville, CA | collected... | reverse complement strand
CCCGCTGCTCAGAGGTGCTGTGCAAATGGGCGTGGTTCTGGATGAAGGACAAACAGAACTGCTGCTGGCCTATATTCGCGAGTTTGAAAAGTGGAACAAGGCCTATAATCTGTCGGCAGTGCGCGATATTAACCAGATGGTGTCGCGCCACCTGCTGGACAGCTTGAGCGTGGTGCCCTGGATCAGTCAGAGCCGGCATCCGCTGGAGAGAGTGATCGATGTGGGCACCGGCGGCGGCCTGCCGGGTATCCCCCTGGCGATTATGTTTCCGGAAAAATCATTTACCCTGCTCGACAGCAATGGTAAAAAAACCCGCTTCCTGTTCCATGTGAAAACCCTGTTGGGCCTGGACAATGTGACGGTGGAAAATCGCCGGGTGGAAGACTTTGCCCCTGCCGAACTGTTTCAGGGGGTGATCAGCCGCGCCTTTGCCAGCCTGCAGGACATGACCGAAGGCTGTGCCAGTCTGCTGGCCCCCGGGGGAATTTATCTGGCCATGAAAGGCCTGTTTCCACAGGATGAACTGGAAGTCATTGCCGACAGGATTCGCCTGGTGGAAACCGTTAAACTGCAGGTTGCAGAAACCGATGGCGAGCGCCATTTGCTGATTCTTCAACCGCAAGCCTTGTAATTGCACAATAACTATCCCTGTCGGGGAGCCAAGAGGATGCTGCTTTGACCAAGATCTATGCCATAGCCAATCAGAAAGGCGGTGTTGGCAAAACCACCACCTGCGTCAATCTTGCAGCCTCCCTGGTCGCGACCAAAAAGCGGGTACTGCTGGTGGATCTGGATCCCCAGGGTAACGCCACCATGGGTTCCGGTATCAGCAAGAATGATCTGGAAAAAAGTATTTACGATGTGCTCACCGAGCGAGCGTCCATCAGCGACTGTCTGGTATTTTCCGAGAGCGGCAAATATCAGGTGTTGCCGGCTAACGGCGATTTGACCGCTGCCGAGGTGGAGATGCTGGCGCTGGAAAACAAGGAGCGCCGTCTGCAAAACGCCATCAATCTGGTGCGCGATCAATTCGATTACATACTGATCGACTGCCCGCCGTCGCTCAACATGCTCACGCTGAACGGGCTCACCGCCTGTGACGGCGTGATCATCGCCATGCAGTGTGAGTACTATGCGCTCGAAGGTTTGTCTGCTCTGGTCAACACCATTCAGCAGATCCAGCGGGTGCTCAACCCCAATCTCAAGATCGAAGGTTTGTTGCGCACCATGTACGATCCGCGCAACAGTCTTACCAACGATGTATCCGCCCAGTTGCAACAGCACTTTGGCGACCGCCTCTACCGCACCTGTATCCCGCGCAATGTGCGCTTGGCCGAAGCGCCCAGCTTTGGCATGCCGGTATTGGCGTTTGACCCTCAGTCCAAAGGCGCAATTGCCTATCTGGCATTGGCGGGCGAAATACTGCGTCGCAATGATGAACTGGGCAGCAAGACTGGCGCTGAAGCGGCGGCGACTCACTAAACACGGAAATAAGGTTTCTCTATGTCAAGTAAACGCAAGGGGTTGGGAAAAGGTCTGGACGCTCTTCTCGGCGCAGGACTGGGAGTTACCTCGCCCGCACCAGAAATGTCGATCGACCCGGCCGCTGCCGATAACAAACTCGACTACAGGGATGGCAAGCTGGCCCACCTGCCGGTGGAGTTGATCCAGCGGGGCAAATACCAGCCACGCCGCGACATGCATCCGGAAGCACTGGAAGAACTGGCCGAATCCATCAAGGCCCAGGGTGTGATGCAGCCTATTGTGGTGCGCAGCATCGGCGAAGGTCGCTACGAAATTATCGCCGGTGAACGTCGCTGGCGCGCCACTCAGCTGGCCGGCCTGGACAAGATTCCCGCCGTCATTCGCGAGGTGCCCGATGATGCTGCCATCGCTATGGCGTTGATCGAAAACATCCAACGCGAAAACCTCAACCCCATCGAGGAAGCCATGGCGCTCAAACGCCTGCAGGACGAATTCGAACTCACCCACGCGGAAGTTGCCCAGGCTGTGGGCAAGTCGCGTGTCACCGTCACCAACCTGCTGCGCCTCATCGCCCTGACAGAAGATGTAAAAACCCTGTTGGAACACGGCGACCTGGAAATGGGCCACGCCCGTGCCCTGCTCAGCCTCGAGCCGGGACAGCAGCGCGAAATTGCTCGTCAGATAGTTGCCAAAGGCCTGTCAGTTCGTCAGACTGAGGCCTTGGTTCGCCAGGTGCAGGAAGGCAAGAAGCAGGAAAATAATAAATCCGAACCTGCAGCATCTGCCGATATCCGCCGCCTGCAGGAGAGCCTGTCGGAAACCCTGGGTGCCGGGGTTGAGATCCAGCATGGTGCAAAAGGAAAAGGCAAGCTGGTTATAAGTTACAACTCGCTGGACGAGCTTGAGGGTATATTGGCGCACATAAAATAAGTATCGCCGTAAATCCCGTTAAATCCCGGTTTTTATATGTAAAACAACTGGCCAGTATTTAGGTTTGGTGCTACGCGGAAGGTTGCTGCTCAGGGGCTTAATCTCTATAATGCGCCCCATTTGAGCGTCTGGTCACCAACTTGTTACCTCAGGGTAATGAGGGGGTTTTTGTGACAGACAGAACCGGCGCCAAAAACAGGGGAGCCAGCTGACCGTGTCAATTTATCTTGATGGACGCGCTTACGCTCTCCGTGCACCGGCTGTGCAGCTGCTTATCACTCTGGTTATTGCTGCGCTCGGAGCCATTTTTCACCATCAAGTCGCCATCTCAATACTTATCGGTGGATTGATTGGAGTTGCGGCCAATATCTGGCTGGCACTTGTTGTTTTTCGCCCCAAGTTAGGGCAATCGCCGCACACAATGTTGCTGGCGTTTTATAAGGGACAGGCAAGTAAATGGTTGATCAGCCTGATACTGCTGGCGCTGGCCTTCTCCCTAATCGACTGGCTCAGGGAGCCGGCCCATGCCGCAGTTATGCTGGTTGCCTATGTACTGACGCAGCTGGCTGCCTGGTTGATTGCCTACAGGCGATCCCGGTAGCCGCCGGCATTCCGCTAATAACGGAAATAGCCGTCGATAAAAACAGAATTCAATTTAGGTAATTTTGGATAGTAACCATGGCATCAGCTGAACACGAAGCCCTCACCACTGCAGGCTATATCAAACACCACCTTACCAATCTCACCTACGGCCAATTGCCCGATGGCAGCTGGGGCTTTGCCAAAAGCGCCGAAGAGGCGGCACAGATGGGATTCTGGTCAATTCACGTTGACTCCATTGGCTGGTCCCTGTTTCTGGGCCTGGTGTTTTTCCTGCTCTTCCGCCGCGTTGCCAAAAAAGCCAACAGCGGTGTACCCACCGGTTTTCAAAACGCCATCGAAGCTGTTGTCGAGTTTGTTGATAACAACGTAAAAGGCATGTTCCCCTATCGCAGCGCCATGGTGGCGCCCATGGCCCTGACCATTCTGGTGTGGGTATTCCTGATGAACGCCATGGATCTGATAGCCATCGACCTGCTGCCCAAAGCAGCAGAACTGGTTGCTGTTGGTGCTTTCGATGCCGATCCTCATCATGTGTTCTTCAAGGTTGTACCGTCCACTGACCCCAACGTCACCCTGGGCATGGCTTTCGCTGTTTTCCTTTTGATTATTTTCTTCAGCATCCGCGAAAAAGGCTTAGGTGGTTTTATCGGGGAGCTGACCCTGCACCCCTTCAGCAGCAAGAACATCGTTATTCAGATCATCTTCATTCCCATCAACCTGCTTCTTGAGCTGGTCAGCCTGATTGCCAAGCCCGTGTCTCTTGGCCTGCGGTTGTTCGGCAACCTCTATGCCGGTGAAGTGATTTTTATCCTGATTGCCATCATGTACAGCGTTGGTGTGGTGCTCGGCTTCTTTGGCATCACCCTGCAGCTTGTCTGGGCGTTGTTCCATATTTTGATCATTGCGCTGCAAGCCTTCATCTTCATGGTGTTGACCATCGTGTATATGAGCATGGCTTTCCAGACCAATGAGCAACATTAAGTTTTACCCACTTTTTATTTACTTTAACGAGGAGAAACACTGTGACTGAAGCAGCAGCATTGATTATTTTGGCAAGTGCACTGGTGATTGGTTTGGGCGCTATCGGCGCTGCAATCGGCGTGGCTCTGCTGGGTGGCAAATTTCTGGAAGGTGCCGCTCGTCAGCCCGAATTGCTGCCCATGCTGCGTACCCAATTCTTTATTGTTATGGGTCTGGTGGATGCGATTCCGATGATCGGTGTTGGTATCGGTATGTACATCCTGTTCGCACTGGGTGCCTAATTCCTGCGGGAACCTGTACCCACGACACTCATCCTTTAACAAAGGCATTCAACAGTGAACTTTAACGCAACTTTCATAGGTCAGATGGTGGCATTCGCCATCTTCATCTACCTGACATATCGCTACGTGTGGCCACCCATTGTTTCGGCAATGGAAGAGCGCAGCAAGCGTATTGCCGATGGTCTGCAAGCTGCGGATAGAGCTGAAAAAGATCTGGAACTGGCGCAAAAGAAAGTGGTTGAACAGCTGACTTCTGCCAAGAAGGAAGCCGCTGCCATTATCGACCAGGCTAACAAGCGTGCCATTGAGATTGTTGAAGAAGCAAAACTCAAGGCACAACAGGAAGCTGAGCGCGTCAAGGCCGCAGCCCAGGCGGAAATCGAACTGGCTACCAGCCGTGCAAAAGAAGAGTTGCGCAGCAAGGTGGTGGTTTTGGCCCTGGCCGGTGCAGAAAAAATTCTGGAATCTTCTATCGATCAGAATGCTCACAACGAGTTGGTTAACAAACTCGCTGCCGAGCTGTAAGAGAGGTAGATATGGCTGAACTAACCACCTTGGCAAGACCTTACGCCAAAGCAGCATTTGAATTTGCCCAGGCCGCAAATCAATTGCAGTCCTGGTATGAAGCACTGGAAGTTTCAGCCGCCGTTGCAGCACAGGAGCAGGTCAAGAAAGCGCTCGCCGCTTCCTCCCTGTCGGCGCAGCAAAAAGCTTCTATCTTCGTGCAAGTTTGCGGTGATCAGCTGGATGAAAAACAACAGAATTTCATCCGCACCCTTGCGAGCAACAAGCGTCTGGCACTGCTTCCTTATATCAAGGAGTTGTTCGCCAGAATGAAGGCCCAGCAGGAAAAAACTATCGACGTCGAGGTGACAGCAGCTTATGAGTTGCCTGTCGACCTGATTAACAAACTGGCCCAAGCCTTGAGCGCCAAACTGGATCGTAACGTAAGTGTACATAGCTCCGTAGACAGGAGTTTGCTGGGTGGAGCTGTTGTCCACACAGGTGACACGGTTATCGACGGTTCAGTGCGCGGACGTTTGGCTAAACTCGCCGAAGCATTGAAATCCTAATTATTAGGGTTGAGGAACAGAGCATGCAGCAACTGAATCCTTCTGAAATCAGCGAAATCATCAAGCAGCGTATCGCCGGTCTTGAATTTTCAACAGAAGCTCAAAACGAAGGTACTGTCGTTTCCGTAACTGACGGTATTATTCGTATTCACGGTCTCGCCGAAGTAATGTACGGCGAAATGATCGAATTCGAAGGCGGTGTCTATGGTATGGCACTGAACCTCGAGCGCGACTCCGTCGGTGCGGTAATCCTCGGTGATTATCGCGGTGTTGCCGAAGGCCAAAAATGTAAATGTACCGGCCGCATCCTTGAAGTGCCCGTAGGTCCCGAATTGCTCGGCCGCGTGGTAGATGCTCTGGGCAACCCCATTGATGGCAAGGGTCCGATCAATAGCAAGCAAACCGATGCCGTGGAAAAAATTGCCCCCGGTGTTATCTGGCGTAAATCAGTAGACCAGCCAGTCCAAATCGGTTTGAAAGCTATCGACGCCATGGTGCCTATCGGTCGCGGTCAGCGCGAGCTGATCATCGGTGACCGTCAGATTGGTAAAACCGCTATTGCCGTCGACGCCATCATCAACCAGAAAGGCTCAGGCATTAAGTGTATCTACGTTGCCATCGGTCAAAAGGCTTCTTCTATCGCTGGTGTTGTGCGCAAGCTGGAAGAACACGGCGCTATGGATCACACCATCGTGATCGCGGCGACTGCTTCTGATCCGGCAGCCATGCAGTTCCTGGCTCCCTTTGCCGGTTGTACCATGGGCGAATACTTCCGCGATCGCGGTCAGGATGCCCTGATCATCTATGACGACCTGACCAAGCAAGCCTGGGCCTATCGTCAAATCTCCCTGTTGTTGCGTCGTCCGCCAGGACGTGAAGCCTACCCGGGTGATGTGTTCTATCTGCACTCACGTCTGCTGGAGCGCGCCTCTCGTGTGAACGAAGACTATGTAGAGAAGTTCACCAACGGTGAAGTGAAAGGTAAAACCGGTTCATTGACTGCTCTGCCAATCATTGAAACCCAGGCGGGTGACGTTTCTGCGTTTGTTCCCACCAACGTGATTTCTATTACCGACGGTCAGATCTTCCTTGAGTCCTCCATGTTCAACTCCGGTATTCGTCCGGCGATGAACGCGGGTATCTCTGTATCCCGTGTGGGTGGTGCCGCCCAGACCAAGGTGATCAAGAAACTGTCCGGTGGTATTCGTACCGCTCTGGCTCAGTACCGCGAACTGGCAGCTTTCTCCCAGTTTGCCTCTGACCTGGACGAAGCGACCAAGGCGCAATTGGAACACGGTCAACGCGTTACCGAATTGATGAAGCAAAAGCAGTTTGCGCCTCTTTCTGTAGCGCAAATGGCGCTGGTGCTTTATGCGGCCAACGAAGGTCACCTGAAAGATATCGAAGTGAACAAGGTGCTGGATTTTGAATCTGCCCTGCTTTCCTTCGCCAAGGCTGAGTACGCCGATACTATGGCGCACATTGATGCCACTGGCGACTGGAACAGCGATCTGGAAGGCAAGTTCAAAGAGCTGATCACCAAGCTCAAAGCAAGCCGCACCTGGTAACGGGAAGCTGCGCTCTGCGCAGCTTCATCACTCTCTCAAGAGTCTTTGAGTATGGCAGGTACAAAAGAAATTCGGACGCAGATATCCAGCGTCAAAAGCACACAAAAAATTACTAGCGCAATGGAAATGGTTGCTGCCAGTAAGATGCGTCGTGCACAGGATCGTATGCAGTTGGGCAAGCCCTACGCAACGCGTATTCGCGCGGTGATTGGCCACCTGGCTAATGCCAATGCTGAGTACAAACACCGCTTTATGAAAGAGCGTGAAGTGAAGCGTGTGGGTTATATCCTGATTTCCAGCGACCGTGGTCTTTGTGGTGGTTTGAACATCAACGCGTTCAAAACCGCTATTAAAAGCATGAAGATCTGGGCAGATCAGGGAGTTCCCATTGACCTGTGTATTATTGGTGCCAAAGCTGCACAATTTTTCAAAACCTACGGCGGCAATGTAGTTGCCTCAACCCGCGACATAGGTGAAGAACCTGAGTTGGCGGCACTGATTGGCAGCGTCAAAGTCATGCTCGATGCGTTTGAGGAAGGCAGGATCGACAAGCTGTTCCTGGTGAGTAACGAATTTGTTAACACCATGACACAAAAGCCCAATGTCCATCAGCTGTTGCCACTGGTTGCAGAAGAGACCACCAAGCTCAAGCATCATTGGGACTACATCTACGAACCGGATGCAGAAGCCTTGTTGAAAGGGTTGCTCACTCGCTATATCGAGTCGCAAGTCTATCAAGCGGTTGTTGAAAACGCGGCCTGTGAACAGGCAGCGCGCATGATCGCGATGAAGAATGCAACTGATAACGCCGGTGAACTGATTGACACCCTGAAGCTGATTTACAACAAGGCGCGTCAGGCGGCGATTACCCAGGAGCTGTCGGAAATTGTGGGTGGTGCTGCTGCGGTGCAGTAAACCGCGGGCTTCCCATCAACCAGCGAAAAGTTTTTGTTTTTAAACCTTCAAATTTTTGATCCAGACCTTCTGGAACAAAGAGGAACCGGAAATGAGTAGCGGACGTATCGTTCAGATTATTGGTGCCGTAATCGACGTGGAATTCCCGCGTGATGCAGTGCCCAAAGTTTATGACGCACTGGTTATCAGCGAAAGCAACCTTACCCTCGAAGTGCAACAGCAATTGGGCGACGGTGTCGTGCGCACTATTGCTCTTGGTTCCTCCGAAGGTTTGCGTCGCGGCCTGACAGTAACCAACACCAACGAACCCATCAAAGTGCCCGTAGGTAAACAAACCCTCGGTCGCATCATGGACGTGTTGGGCAACCCCATCGACGAAGCTGGTTCCATCGGCGAAGAGGAGCGCATGCAGATTCACCGTGCTGCGCCTGCTTACGAAGAGCTGGCTGCTTCAGAAGAATTGCTCGAAACCGGTATTAAGGTTATCGACCTGGTTTGTCCTTTCGCCAAAGGCGGTAAGGTTGGCTTGTTCGGTGGTGCCGGTGTAGGTAAAACCGTAAACATGATGGAGCTCATCAACAATATCGCGAAAGAACACAGCGGTCTGTCTGTGTTTGCCGGTGTGGGTGAGCGTACTCGTGAAGGTAACGACTTCTACCACGAGATGAAAGAATCCAACGTGGTAGACAAGGTTGCGATGGTTTACGGCCAGATGAACGAGCCACCAGGAAACCGTCTGCGCGTGGCCCTGACCGGTCTGACCATGGCGGAAAGATTCCGTGACGAAGGTAAAGACGTTCTGCTGTTCGTGGACAACATTTACCGTTACACCCTGGCCGGTACCGAAGTATCGGCGCTGCTGGGCCGTATGCCTTCTGCGGTAGGTTACCAGCCCACCCTGGCGGAAGAGATGGGTGTACTGCAAGAGCGTATTACCTCCACCAAAACCGGTTCTATCACCTCGGTGCAAGCGGTATATGTTCCTGCGGACGACTTGACTGACCCGTCTCCAGCGACCACCTTCGCGCACCTGGACTCAACCGTAGTATTGAGCCGTGATATTGCTGCAAAAGGTATTTACCCGGCGATTGACCCGCTCGACTCCACCTCACGTCAGCTGGATCCGCTGATCATCGGTCAGGAGCACTACGAAACCGCTCGCGGTGTGCAATCCGTACTGCAACGCTACAAGGAACTGAAAGACATTATCGCCATCCTGGGTATGGACGAACTGTCTGAAGAAGACAAGCTGACAGTTGCTCGCGCACGTAAGATCGAACGCTTCCTGTCTCAGCCTTTCCACGTAGCGGAAGTCTTTACTGGTTCGCCCGGCAAGTACGTACCGCTGAAAGAAACCATCCGTGGTTTCAAAGGCATTCTTGCTGGTGATTTCGACCATCTGCCTGAGCAGGCTTTCTACATGGTCGGCACTATCGACGAAGCCGTTGAAAAAGCAGCCAAATTGAAATAATGCAAATGCCCGGTGATTGAAGTCGCCGGGCTTTGTTCACAACGAGAGACGAGTTATGGCTATGACACTTCAATGCGATATCGTCAGTGCTGAGCGGGAAATTTTCTCGGGCCTGGTGGAGCTGGTAGTCGCCAACGGCACCCTGGGTGATCTGGGTGTTGCCTATGGTCACGCGCCTCTGCTCACGGGTCTGCAGCCCGGTCCGGTTCGCATTAAAAAACAGGGTGGTGAAGAAGAAGTCTTTTACGTCTCTGGTGGTTATCTGGAAGTGCAGCCTTACCATGTCACTGTGCTTGCTGATACCGCTCTGCGGGCCACCGATATGGACGAGGCAGCTGCTCTGGCAGCGAAAGAGGAAGCAGCCAAACAGCTTGCCAATCAGTCCGGCGAATTTGACTACTCTCGCGCAGCCGTTCAATTGGCTGAAGCAGCTGCGCAACTGCGGACCCTGCAGGCGATTCGCAAAAAGTTGGGCAACAAGTAAAAAAGTTGCAGCTTGATGAGTACCAACACAACAAGGGTAGCGTAAGCTGCCCTTTTTGTTTTAAAGGAGTGAAAACACCATGTTAGACATAGTGATACTGGCAGCCGGCAAGGGTACGCGCATGCGCTCGGATCTTCCCAAGGTGCTTCACCCTATCGGTGGCAAAGCCATGGTGCAGCATGTGGTGGACAGCGCCAGGTCTGTAGGGGGAGAACAGCTGTTGCTGGTAGTGGGCCATGGTGCGGAAAAAGTTGAACAACAAATGGCGGCGGCCGATGTCAGCTTTGTGCTTCAGGCCGACCAGCTGGGCACAGGTCATGCGGTGCAACAAACTCTCCCCCATTTGCGTGAAGGCGCCAGCGTTCTGATTCTCTACGGCGATGTGCCGTTGATTCAGCCGGAGACACTGAAAAAACTGGTGGCGGCCGTCAATCAAACACAAATGGCCTTGCTCACTGTCAATCTTCCTGACCCCACAGGTTATGGCCGCATTCTGCGCGATGCTTCCGGCAAGGTGACTGCCATAGTGGAACACAAGGATGCGACCGACGAACAAAAACAAATCAGCGAAATCAACACCGGCATCATGGCGGTTCACTCGGCCCATCTGAAAAAGTGGCTACCGCAACTGCAGAACAACAATGCCCAGGGCGAATACTATCTGACGGATATTATCGCCATGGCCAGAGCCGATGGCGTTGCCATTCATGTGGAGCAACCCGCCGCTATTCAGGAAGTGGAAGGCGTCAACAATCGCCAGCAACAGGCAGCGCTGGAACGCTATTACCAGAATCAGCAGGCCCAAAAATTAATGGCAGCCGGCGTCACTCTGCTGGACCCGGCGCGTTTTGACTGTCGCGGCAGCATCAGTGCCGGTCGCGATGTGGTTATCGACAGCAACTGCCTGTTTGTGGGAGAGGTTGTGCTGGGTGATGGCGTAGTGATTGAACCCAATTGCGTCATCATCAACAGCCGTATCGGCAATAACACCCATATCAAGGCCATGAGCCATATCGAAGATGCAGCGATTGCCAGCGATTGCGACATAGGGCCTTTTGCGCGACTACGTCCGGGAACCCGGCTGGACGAAGGTGCCAAGATCGGCAATTTTGTGGAAACCAAAAAGGCCCATATTGGCGCTGGCAGCAAGGTAAACCACCTGAGTTATGTGGGCGATGCGCGCGTGGGCAAAAAAGCCAACATAGGCGCGGGCACCATTACCTGCAATTACGACGGGGTAAACAAGTTCAAGACCGAAATTGGTGACGGTGCCTTTATCGGTTCCAACTCGGCGCTGGTAGCGCCGGTAAAAATCGGCAACCAGGCAACAGTGGGTGCCGGATCGGTTATTACCAATGATGTGCCAGACAGCGAGCTGGCGGTGGGGCGCAGCCGTCAGCGCAATATCCAGGGCTGGAGCCGGCCGGTCAAAAACGAAGGATAACCAGACCCGCCCAGAGGCTGGTAAAGGAAAGGATGCCTTTCTTTGGCTTGCAATAATCTTTCGAAAGCGTAAAATCTCTTTCGTTTCGAAACTTAAAAAGCCACGGAAATGACTAAACGCAACACGCAACAGCGCCGCCGAGCCATCATCGAAATGCTCAACGCCCAGGGCGAAGTGAGTGTCGAGCTGCTGGCTGAGCGCTTTGCCACCTCGGAAGTCACCATTCGCAAGGATCTTTCGGCTCTTGAGGCCAATGGGTTGCTGTTGCGCCGCTACGGTGGCGCCGTACCCCTACCCCAGGAATTGATTGCCGACCCCTCTTCCGAAAAAGTTTCGCTTCAAAAGCAAAGTCTTGCCAAAGCCGCTGCGCAGCTGATTCGCGACCATAACCGCATCATTATCGACAGCGGCAGTACCACCACCGCCGCCCTGCTGCCGGAACTGTCGCAAAAGCAGGGGCTGGTGGTGATGACCAACTCCCTCTCCATTGCCAATGCGCTGCGGGAGCTGGAAAACGAACCCACCATTCTCATGACCGGCGGTACCTGGGACCCAAAGTCTGAAGGCTTTCAGGGCCAGTTGGCTGAACAGATGCTGCGCGCCTATAACTTTGATCAGTTCTTTATCGGTGCCGATGGTCTGGATCTGGACCGGGGCACCACTACCTTTAATGAGCTTTACAGCCTCAGCCGGGTGATGGCGGAGGTTTCCCGCGAAGTGATTGTCATGGCCGAGTCCGAAAAGATCGGCCGCAAGATTCATAACCTCGAACTGCCCTGGTCCGTTATCCGTGTGCTGGTTACCGATGCAGGTATCAGTGACAGCGCCAGGCAGCGTATTGAACAACAGGGCGTCAAGGTCATCTGCGCGCCTGCCAGTAAACTCAACGAAAGGAGTTGATCATGTGTGGAATTGTTGGCGCAGTGGCGCAAAGGGACGTAGTGGATATTCTGGTGGAGGGCTTGCGCCGTCTGGAATACCGCGGCTATGACTCCGCCGGAGTGGCGGTAGTGGATAGCCAGGGCGAGTTGCGGCGTGTCCGTCGTCTGGGCAAGGTGAAGGAATTGGCGGATGCGGTCGCGGCCGATCCCCTGCCCGGCGGTACCGGCATAGCCCACACCCGCTGGGCCACCCACGGCGAGCCCAGTGAGCGCAACGCCCACCCGCACGTTTCCGACAACCATATCGCTGTGGTGCACAATGGCATTATCGAAAACCATGCCCCCCTGCGCCGCGAACTCCAGGCCCAGGGTTATGACTTTAGCTCGGACACGGATACCGAAGTGATCGCTCACATCGTCCACAGAGAGCTTAAAACCTCGGCCTCTCTGTTGGAGGCGGTGCAAAAAGCCGTTGTTCAGCTGGAGGGTGCTTACGGTACGGTACTGATGGACAAGCGCGATCCCAGCCGTCTGGTGGTGGCTCGCTCCGGCAGTCCGCTGGTTATCGGCCTGGGTATTGGCGAGAACTTTATCGCCTCTGACCAACTGGCGCTGCTGCCGGTTACCCGCCGCTTTATCTTCCTTGAAGAGGGAGATGTGGCGGAGATTACCCGCCATCAGGTGAGCATCTTCGACAAGAACGGTCAGCCGGTGGAGCGATCCGCGCAGGAATCCACCGCGAGTTACGACGCTGGCGACAAGGGCCAGTACCGCCACTTTATGCTCAAGGAAATCTACGAACAGCCGCAGGCAGTGCTCAACACCCTCGAAGGGCGACTGGGCGCAAACTCTGTGCTGGATGAAACCTTTGGCAATGGTGCAGCCGAACTTTTCAAAAAAGTGAAGCATGTGCAGATAGTGGCCTGCGGCACCAGCTACCACTCGGGCATGGTGGCGCGCTACTGGCTGGAATCTCTGGCGGGCATTTCCTGCAACGTGGAAATTGCCAGCGAGTTTCGCTATCGCAAATCCTATGTGCAGCCCAACAGTCTGATAGTCACCATCAGCCAGTCGGGAGAAACCGCCGATACACTGGCGGCGCTGCGTCTGGCCAAGGAGCTGGGTTACCTCGGCAGCCTTGCTATCTGCAACGTGGCCGGTTCCTCATTGGTGCGCGAATCCGATCTGGCGTTTATGACTCGCGCCGGTGCCGAGATCGGTGTTGCTTCTACCAAGGCATTTACCACTCAGCTGGTGGGCCTGGCGATGCTGGTACTGGCCATTGGCAAATACAACGGTCTGAGCGAAGAAGAACAGCGCGGCATGACCACCGCTCTGCGCAATCTGCCCGCCAAACTCGAAGCCACTTTGGGGCTTGCCGGACAAATTGAAGCACTGGCAGAAGAATTTGCCGATAAACACCACGCCCTCTTTCTGGGCCGCGGCGATCAATACCCAATCGCCATGGAAGGCGCGCTCAAGCTCAAGGAGATTTCCTACATACATGCGGAAGCCTATGCCGCTGGTGAGCTCAAGCATGGCCCATTGGCTTTGATCGATGCCGACATGCCCATTATTGTGGTGGCGCCCAACAACGATCTGGTTGAAAAACTCAAATCCAATATTGAAGAAGTGCGCGCGCGCGGCGGCATACTCTATGTGTTTGCCGATGCCGAAGCCCACTTCGAGTCCGACGACACCATGCGCGTAATCAATGTGCCTCACACCAAACCCTGGTTGGCGCCGATTCTTTACACCTTGCCGCTGCAACTCTTGAGTTACTATGTGGCAATTATCAAAGGGACTGATGTGGATCAACCTCGCAACCTGGCGAAGAGTGTTACAGTGGAATAACCAACCTAATCATGTTCGCAGTGCATACCGCCTGACAGGAAACCTAAATGCGCTTGGAGATGGTCAAACGCGAGGAATCACTTACCAAAGACGAATTCCTCAAACGCTATAAATCGCAAAACACACCGGTCATTCTTGAAAACCTGTCCAGGGATTGGCCGGCAAGGGACAAGTGGACTCTGGACTATCTTTGCAGTGTTGTGGGTGACAATGTGGTTCCTTTGTACGGTGGTGGTGAACCAGCCAAGGGCCACCGTCACCAGCACGCCCATGTTGCGGAAATGACTTTTCGCGAGTTTATTGCTGCTCTCCAGCAGGGCGAAAATAAGCTGCGTATGTTTTTTTACAACATCCTTGAACAAGCACCGCAACTCATGCAGGACTTCTCGTTCCCGGATATGGGGCTCAAGCTTTTTAAACGATTGCCGGTGATGTTTTTTGGTGGCAAGGGCGCCAAGGTGCAGATGCATTTTGATATCGACTACGCCGATTTACTGCTGTGTCATTTCGGTGGCAAAAAGCGCGTATACCTGTTTGGGCCGGAACAAAGTAAAAACCTGTACCACGTCCCCTACTCCTTCAGCAGCCTGTTTGATGTCGATGTGGATCAGCCGGACTTTGAGCGTTTCCCGGCCTTGCGCAAAGTTGAAGGCCAGTTGGCAGAACTGAACCATGGCGATGTGCTGTATATCCCCCCCGGCTTTTGGCACTACATTATTTACGACGAAGTTTGCTTCTCCTTATCCCTGCGCGCGCTGCCGCGCAATCCTCGCCATTTCGCTAAGCTCATGTACAACATCTTTTATGTGCGCACCGTCGATGGCCTGATGCGCCGCTGGGTTGGTCAGCCCTGGAACGACAAAAATGAGCGCCGCGCCTACGAACGAACAAGCGCGCATTTGAGTGGGCAACAGCCAAATTGATGCGTTAAATGAAACGCAGATTTTTCGTTGAGAAGAGAGGCGATCCTCCACACAGGGATCGCCTCTTTTTTTGGCAAGTTATTTAGCAAATACCCGGAAACCCGCTACCGGCAGATCAATACGCAGACGGCTTCCCGGTGTATTGATGCGCTGATTGCTGACTCTGTCCTGCAGGCTAGTGGTTGCTCCCAGGCGTGTAGCCGAGAGGTTAATCTCTACCTGGGATTTGGGTTGCATGCCGGTATTGAACACCGCCAGGAATTTACCCTGGGGCGTTTCCATATCGCGCACCACCACTTCGCCGTCGCTGCTGGCACCTGCGGCAATCTGACTGGGCATGGCGGGCCAGGCCAGATAGGCGGCATTGAAGCGACGCAGATCCTGAGGTGCTCCGGTATTAAACGAGTTGCTGCTCAGATAACCGATCCAGTTGGCATCGGCTTTCGCCAGCGCGCGCACTTCAGCGAGCATGGTGTAGGGCGAACTGCGCTCCACATCAGTGACAAAATAACCAAAGTAACCGCTCATGGGCCAACGGGAATCGGTGCTGTAACTGCCCTTGCCATCATCCTCGTTCAGCGGAAAGTGACGGGACAGCGCCAGCCCGGAAGCATTGGAAAACTTTTGCAGCAAAGCCGTATCCGCCACGGTGAATTGACGACCATAGGGAAGTGTCAGCAGAACACCTTCGTCAGACTGATAACGCTGTGGATCAGCAGGTGGTGTACCGTGACCCAACTCATCGTGGTTAGTGCTGCCGCTGGCCAATTGTTCATTTGTGGGCAGCGGCAGAGAAAAGAGCATGGATTCATAGCGCTTGTTGCTCAACCAGGTCGAAAAATTCACAGGTGAATAGCGCCACTTCCAGTAGTTATCCAGATTGATGTTGTTCCATGTGGTCACATCGTCGGTGACTACCTTGGCGTCTTCCCAGTTGGGCGCTGGAATGGGCAAGCCTTCTTCGTGATAACTGGTAAACAGCACACTGGCTTCGGGAACACCGTCATTACCATTTTTGCCTGAGCGCAGATAATCGCGAATAGCCAGCAGATATGCGCGCCGCTTGTCGAACCACCAGTTGTGATAATCCTTGAGCAGATTAGGATCAGCACGCAGCTCTTCCTTGCCGGGTAGAACACGATTGCGATCTGCAGCATAGCGCGCGCGGGTTTCGGCGCTGAAACTGATGGGCCAGGAACCAACGCGGGTACGGAACCAGACACCGGCAAAATTGGCACTGTTGCGCAGATCCAGCAGATTGGCGTTAAGCAGTTTTTTGACATCATCCAGAGCGGCAGGATCTGACACATCGATACAGGCCACCTCTGCCCAGGAGTAGGGTGTATAGCGCTTTATGTCTCTGGTAAGCGGCTCACAGGGCTTTTGCTTACCGTAGCTGGGCAGGAAACATCTCGGCTGATTTTGTCCCCAGGGCATAGCGCACTGATAGGCGCTGCTATTGAAAGCCTGTGCACAAACATCGTGGCCAGTGGCGTTCACACTCGGACAGCTCATTCCTGTGTATTCACCATCGCCCATAGCCCCGTAGTATTCAAAGTAGGGCATGACTTCCAGACCATAGGTCTGCGCCTTTTGCACCATCTGCGGCCAGTAGGCGACGCGGGCGGACGAATAGAGCTTGCCGCCACCATAGTTGTTCATGGCCATGCCCTGGTTGTAACCAAACTCGAGCAGATCCTTGGTGAAAACATTGATGCCCAACACCTGCGCCAGTTTCATTTTGTATTCCAGCCAGGCAGTAACCGAGGCTTGAGTGGAACCTGTGGCCGGATTACAGATACCGGACGAGTGGTAATTGGGTGCGGAAGGATCTGTTTGCACCACACTGTCGCCCCGCTGGCAAATAGCCGGACCATCGCCCATCTCCTCGCGCCAATAGGTGCGCCTGTGAGGTAAACCTCCTGGCGGATAATTGATTGCCAGTTTGGCGGCATTGGGATTGGTGACTTCATAAAGACGAATTCCGCCCACCGCTGCGCCGCGACTTAGCGGAATACCTTTGGGATTGAAGTGACCAACAGCTACCCAAAACCCATCGGCCGGACCAAAAGGCCGTTTGGTATCCACCTCGTTGCGCACACCGACCAGCGGCAAAAAGCGGTCGTGCAGATAAAAATAAAAGCGATAGGTCTGCCACTGATTTGTGTGTGGATAACTCAGCGACTCGGGATTGGGATAGGCGTACTGCTCGCGGTAATCACCTATCTCTTTGCCGGTGGCCACTGTTCTCACCAGATCGGCGCCGCGGTTGAGAAAGGCAATGGTGCGCGGTACATCATCCGGATAATCAAACTCAAGCACATAGGGTCTGCCAGCTACCAGTCCCCTGCCCTCGCCAATCAGAAATGCTGCGAAACTCGCAGAGTCAGTGATGGGTGGCAGTACCAGCGCCTCGCGTCCCAGAATGGTTTCGGTTCTGGCCGCGCCCTCGGGTTTAATCGACACAGGACGATTGCCAGGCTGAGTGGCATCGAACGAATCGATCAGTGTCAGCAAGCCGAAATCCGGATCCAGTTTGGAGGTCTGCCCACTGCTTTGAGCAGATGAGGTCTGCGCAGAGGAAGAGCTCTCACTGGAAGAGCTGCCCTCCTCTTCACTGGAAGATTCACTCGAAAGCTCACTGCTGGAAGAAGAGTTCAACGGTGGTGCAGAGGATGGTGTGGATGAAACACTCCGGGAAGACCGGCTCAGACTGCTTTGACTCGATACAAGACTGCTCGAGTTAAGGCTGATCTGGCTGGATGTATCGCTGCTGGAGATAGATGTCTGGCTTGAAGAACGGCTGCCCGGACTGCTTGAAGAATTACTTGAAAGGGAAGATGAACTACTGGGAGGGGAACTGGCTAGGCTTGATAAACTTCTGCTTCTGGAGGATTGTGCATCACTGATATCGTTATCATTTGGTGATCCACCACCGCAAGCTGTCAAAATCAAACATAAGCCGCCCCACGCTGCTAGAACGCGTAAGCTTCGTTTAGTCATATTTATTCTGCTTTTTTGTGGGATTCAGTCCCAAAAATCGAGAGCTGGAATCCGGTTTTGGTTTAGGGTGCGCGCGCAGTGTAGCGCTGGAGAGGATTTTTTCGCAATCTGATTTTGAAGTAGATTTCCGGTGCTGTATTCGAAAAATTTGGGTTTTTGAAAAAGGTGAGCTGGCTCAAATTTGGGGTTGGAAGGGGCGGAGCCTAATAGAACCCTAAGCGAGGTGTTAATTATTCATACAAATCTCTCGATGCTCTTTTAAAGCATCTATGTCTGGTAAAAACCTGTAGGGCATTTCCAAGGTTTTTCCCTCAAGGTCTAAAAAATACGATTTCACTATTTCATTCTTCGCCTGCGTTTTAATTTTTGTTGAAAGCACTAATCGATAACTTTCATCAAATGAAATCAAATGTCGATCAAAGGCCTTGTCGTAAAGACCATTGAGGGCAATGCCAGTCGTAGGGTCAGCGCGGCGAGTTTCGTCTTTGGACCAGGGAATAATATGACTGGCAACTAATAACTCAGGGATCGCGAGACCAGAAATCGCACAACGATGGTTGTAGCTTTCCAATACTGTCTGGCGAAAAAAATGTTGTACACGACGCACCTTCACTTCACGCAGAGTTTCGGTTATCCCACTGGGGAAGTTAACGGGCTTTTCAATTTCGGGTATATGCTGTGCTATGGGATTTATACGGGATTCGTACAAGGCTTCGGCTTGTTCAGCAATTTCTGCGGAATTTTCCATAAAGGCATTCCAGAGCTCACGGTCGGCTTTACTGGCCCCGGATAAACCCTTTTGTGCGAGAGAGGGATCGAGGCTGGCAAAATTGCAGGCCTTCAGCGCCACAGCTGATGGTTTGCGTTATTGTTCAAGTAGTCGTCTTTCCATAGTTTCCGGTATGGATTTTGGCTGATAAATGGCCATTTGTGAAATGCAGGACATTGGTTAGGGATAATCAGGTTTCCCATACCCCAATGGCGCAAAATTCCACTCTGGGTTCAGGTGGGTGAGGTTCACTAAAAATCTAAAATCGCCTCTAGTGATAATTTCTGCAAACTCTATTGTAATTATCTGTTAAAGCCATATGCTCTCAGACTCCTGTAAATCCCGGCCCATAATAACTACTGAGGGAATTGACATGAACAAAGTGTTCAATCGAATTCTATTATTGCTCGTCTCCTGCTTCATCTCTTTACCCTCGCTGGCGGTAGTGGAAGATTTTGTACCAGCATCCACTAATGTGATGAATGCAAAGTATCCGCAAGTGAATAGCGAAGGGCGCGTCAAGCTGCAAATCCACGCTCCTGAAGCGGCAAAAGTTGCCGTGAATTTCTGGAGTGGTCCGAAAATGGATATGGTTAAAAACGAAGACGGTACCTGGGAAGTTACCACGCCGCCACAAGTGCCGGGTCTGCACTACTACACGCTGACAATTGATGGCGTGGGCGTCAGCGATCCCAACTCAAAAGCCTTTTTTGGCGGCAGTCGTTATGTGAGCGCGGTTGAAATTCCAGAGCCAGGTTCTACCTACTATTCAAAGCAGGATGTTCCCCAGGGTCAGGTTCGTGACATCTGGTATTTCTCAAAAGTAACTGGTGACTGGCGCCATGCTATGGTTTACCTGCCTCCGCAATATGAAAAACAACCTAAAAAACGCTTCCCCGTTCTTTATCTGCAACATGGTGGCGGTGAAGATGAAACCGGTTGGATTCGTCAGGGCCACGCCAACTTTATTCTCGACAACCTGATTGCAGAAGGTAAGGCCAAGCCGATGATTGTGGTTATGGCCAACGGATATCCTGCGCGTGCCAACCAAGCCGAGCCTGATTTCAGCAAGATTGAGCGCGGTTCTCCTGAGTGGGCAAAACTGTTTGAAAAACGCATGGAAGTATTTGAAGAGGAAATTACCCAGGTGCTGATTCCCTATGTAGATAAGGAATACCGCACTCTGAAAGATCGCAATAATCGCGCAATGGCAGGTTTGTCTATGGGTGGTATGCAAACCTATTTCGTTACCACCAGAAATCTGGATTTGTTCTCTTATATCGGTGGTTTCAGTGGCGCAGGTGGATTCCTAAGCGGCGGTAAATTTGACCCGAAAAAAGATTACAACGGTGTATTTGCTGATCCCGACGCCTTCGCGAAAAAAGTGCGCCTGCTGTGGTTAGGTATTGGTACAGCCGAGCCGGAAAATATGCGCAAAGGCATTCATGGTCTGCATCAGTCATTAAACGAAGCAGGTATCAAACACGTGTTTATTGAATCTGAAGGTACGGATCACGAGTGGCAAACCTGGAGAAGAAATCTCCATGATTTTGCGCAGAGATTGTTTAAATAAATCCCAGTTCGACTTTTGCTGATAAACAGCATCAAGCCTCGCCTTCAGGCGGGGCTTGATTTTATTTCCCACTCTCCCGCCGTAGCCCCGGCAAATAAATTCCCAAACACACGGCCCGTGCTACCACATAGCTGATAAAGGCACACCAGAGACCGGCGTTGCCGTAGACGCCTGCCCACCACCAGGCAAGCAGCAGAAAAATGGCTAGCGATAAAATACCTGCATTGCGCAAAGCGCGGCTGCGGGTTGCGCCTATAAAGATGCCATCCAGTTGAAAGGCGGCAAATGAAAGCAGCACATAAACTGCAGCAAAGGGCAAGAACTGCTGGGCCTGATTTTGTACTTCGACAATAGGTGTCAGTGCTGCTATGGCCGCGGGTCCGGCCAACAGCAGTATCAGCATCAGGCCAAATGCGTTGGCGCCGGCAATTTGGGTGGAAACCAGAATGACTCTGTCCAGCAGGTCGCGGCGTTTGGCTCCCAGTGCACGGCCAACAAGAGATTCGAGTGCGAAAGCGTAGCCGTCGAGAAAAAAGGCCGAGAAGGAAATAAATTGCAGCAGTATGTGATTGGCGGCGAGGGTAATGTCGCCAAAGCTTGCTCCCTGATTTACAAACCAGGCAAAGCCAAACAGCAGACTGAGGGTGCGCCAAAAAATATCGGTGTTGACTTTGAGCGTGTTGAAAAATGCCTGGCGATGCAACAATGCTTTTCTGCGTAAAAACGGCTCACCGATTGCCGGTTTAAGCTGTTGCCACACCAGACCAAGTCCCACAACAAAGCAGATCCACTCTGCCATGGCAGTGCCCAGGGCAATGCCGCTGACGCCCCAGCCAATAACTGCAACAAAAACTATATCCAGCAACAGATTGACGCCGTTGAGCAGCAATTGCAGCCACAGCAGTTGTCGAGTTTTGCCGAGACCGATTAGCGTGCCCATAAGTGCATAGTTGGCGAGGCAGGCAGGTGCGCCCCAGATGCGCCAATGCCAGTAGTCCGCAAGTCCCGCTTTTACATCAGCACTGCCGTCGAGCAGTTGTAGTGCCAGCCACAGCAGCGGTTGTTGCAAAAGTAACAGCAACAGACCCATGAGGGCGCCGAGCAAAAAGGCGCGGCTGAAGGCGAGTCGCACCTGCGGCCAGTCGTTTGCGCCGGCGGCCTGGGCGGTAAATCCGCTGGTGCCCATGCGCAAAAAGCCGAAGCTCCAGTAAACAAAACTGAAGACCAGTGAACCGAGTGCTATAGCCCCCAGATCCGCTGCCCTGCCTGTGTGACTGATAACGGCAATATCCACCAGGCCGAGCAATGGCACCGCCGCATTGGCGAGAATGATGGGTATAGCCAGTCGAATAATATCGACATGGCTTGTGGGTAAGTGCTGATCTGTTTTCAATTCGGTTTGGCCTTTGTACTACTCAGTCTTTTAGAATGGCGGCAGCTTACCAATTTTGACGGCACTTTTTTGGAAACCTGTCCAATGACTCATGATGCTACGCCAAGGGATAGTTCAGCGCCTGTTTCCGTCAGCCGTCGTTCCGCTTTTGGATTTTGGTTAAAGCTGGGATTTATCAGTTTTGGTGGTCCTGCCGGGCAGATTGCCATCATGCATCAGGAGTTGGTTGAGCGTCGCCGCTGGTTGAGTGAGCAGCGTTTTTTGCACGCACTTAACTACTGCATGTTGTTGCCGGGTCCCGAGGCGCAACAGCTGGCCACTTACATCGGCTGGTTGCTGCACCGCACCTGGGGCGGTCTGGTGGCAGGGCTTTTGTTTATTCTGCCCTCCTTTTTTTTGCTGGTGGCTCTGGCCTGGGTTTATGTCGCTTACGGTGAGCTGCCTTGGGTGGCTGCCATTTTTTACGGCATCAAACCGGCGGTGACGGTGATAGTGTTGCAGGCTGCTCACCGCATGGGCAGGCGAACCCTGCACAATCCGCTTTTGTGGAGCATTGCCATAGCGGCTTTTGTGGCCATCTTTGTTTTTCGCGTGCCTTTCCCGCTGATTGTGATTGCGGCAGCGCTCGCGGGTTTTGTTGGCAACCGTTGGTTGCCGGACAGATTTGGCGGCGGCGATGAGAAACTGGCGACGAGAAACACCTGGGGCCCTGCCGTTATCGATGATCAGAGTCCGCCCCAACCTCACACGCTATTTCGCTGGTCACGCCTGTTGCTGGTGCTGATAACCGGTGCTCTCTGCTGGTTGCTGCCCATGGCGCTGCTTTTTGTTGTCTATGGCTGGTCTCATCCCTTTACCCAGATGTCCTGGTTTTTTACCAAGGCGGCGCTGCTGACCTTTGGTGGTGCCTATGCGGTGTTGCCCTATGTCTATCAGGGAGCCGTGAGTCACTTCGGCTGGGTGACGCCGGGTCAAATGATCGACGGTTTGGCATTGGGGGAATCCACTCCCGGCCCCTTGATCATGCTGGTGGTGTTTGTGGCGTTTCTCGGCGGCGTCAGTCAGGCGCCCTGGGGACAGGGGGCGGTTTATGGCGCTGGTGCACTGGCGGCTCTGCTGGTGTGCTGGTTTACCTTTCTGCCATCTTTCGTGTTCATTTTTGCGGGTGCGCCTTTTATTGAAACCACCCACAAGAACCTTGGCTTCAAGGCACCCCTTGCGGCTATTACCGCCGCTGTGGTGGGCGTGATTGTCAATCTGGCGATCTTTTTTGCCTGGCACATCTTCTGGCCCCAGGGATGGGAGGGCGGTCTGGATATCTTCTCCCTCGCCATTGCTCTTGTCGCCGGTGTGGCGCTGCTGGTGTTCAGGCTGGGCATGATGCCGGTGCTGGCCGGTTCTGTGGTTGCCGGTTTGCTGGTGGAGCTGGTGCTGCGGCCGGCAATAGCCTGATTTATTGGAAAAAATCCATCTGCCCTTGTGACCGGGGTTTGGGGGGGACTACCAGCGGCCGGCGGAATTGGCTGATGTCCAGATGGCGGAAGCGGCCGCTGCGGTTGAAGCCGAGTCGGCTGCTGGCCTTTTGGAAGCGCTGGTGAATCAGATCGGCCCAGACACCCTCGCCCTTCATACGCAGGGAAAATCTGGCGTCGTAGTCCTTGCCACCGCGCATATCCTGCAGACGGTGCATCACCCTTTCTGCCCGCTCCGGAAAGTGCACCTCCAGCCACTCGCGGAACAGAGGGCTCAACTCCCAGGGCAGGCGCAGCACTGTATAGCCTGCGCCTGTGGCTCCTGCCTCGGCAGCGGCGGTCAGCAGCTTTTCCATCTCCTGCTCGGTAATAAAGGGAATAATTGGCGCCAGATTAACCGCCACGGGTATGCCGGCTTCTGTCAGGCGATGGATGGTTTGCAGGCGGCGACTGGGCGAGGCGGCGCGGGGCTCCAGACGGCGGCTTAGCTGATGATCCAGAGTGGTGAGGGTGATGCAGACCACCGCCAGATTCTGACTGGCCATGGGTGCCAGCAGATCCATGTCCCGTTCAATCAGGGAGGATTTGCTGATCAGCCCCACCGGGTGTTTGCACTCCCACAGGATTTCCAGCAGCTGGCGGGTGATTCTGTAGTGACGCTCGCAGGGCTGATAGGCGTCGGTGTTGACGCCCATGGCAATGGGGCTGGGTGTGTGACTGGGGCTCGCCAGTTCCTGCCGCAGCAGTTCAGGCGCGTTGACCTTGGCGTAGAGGCGGGTTTCGAAATCCAGCCCCGGCGAAAGTCCCAGATAGGCATGGGTGGGACGGGCAAAGCAGTAGATACAACCGTGTTCGCAGCCGCGGTAGGGATTGATGGAAAGACTGAAGGGCAGATCGGGGGACTGGTTGCGGTTGATCAGGCTCTTGGCCAGTTCCTCGGTAACCTGGGTGCGGCCTGCCGGGGTCGGGTTTATCTCGTCAGGATCATGCCACCAGCCGTCGTCGACTCTCTCGCTGGTCTGGCTTTCAAAGCGGCCAGTGATATTGCTGATGGCACCCCGTCCCTTCTGCGCCTGTTTGGGAGGATAGATAAGCTGAGGTTCTTCGGCCTGATAATCCCGGTCCTCTGACGGGCGGCCATTGGCTTGGTGTTCGGGAGACATGACTGCGCCATTACTGTATTGATATACAGTATTCTGGGCTTATGGTTTGAGTTTGGCAAGCGCTGTCTTCACAGGAAAAAGCGCAAGGAGGATTACCAGCCGGGCTGGTAAAATCTGTATCAGGCTGACAGAGCCTGTGACCAGGGGCGGTGATGAATGGCTTGTCGCAAACGATCTTCCAGTGCATTGGCCAGCGCCGGTGCATCCTGCGGCGGAATCAGCTGAACATTGCTGCCATAGGCGCCCGGTGCCAGATCGCGGTGATTGATAACCAGCAACTCACAACCGGCGGCCTGTGCCTTGTTGATCAATGATCTGGTGGCATCCAGATGGGAGATCACGCAAACCGGGTGTTCGCGCAACTGATGCAAACTGGGTTCAGCGGTATCTATCCAGCGGATTTGCTGCTGCAGGCCCAGTGCATGAGCCAGCTCCTGAGTGCTGGTTCTGATGCGCGGCTGACCTGATCCCACCAGTGTGAGAGGAACAAAAACAGCGCGAGCATAAAGTATGGCTGCGGCATGAATCAGCTCGCGTTGATTGGTGCGACGAGAAAATTCTGCTGCGAACAATACGGAAGGCGGAGTCACTGCTTCCGAATAGGTGGAATGCGAGAGTCCTTGAACAGACAACATGAGTAAACCTCCTTAGCTTTCGCAAAACGTCTTCACTATACAGAATTCACTATGCAAAAACTGTAGGAATTTGTAGCAATCGCCAAAACTTTTGCTGATAGAATCCCCGGCCTTGTGTGAAATTGGAACATTGGTCTCATTTGAGTAGAAGCCTATGCGCGCTAGTCACAAGGAATCTTTTATGCCTCCGCCTGATCCTGGTGCGCCGCGCGCCAGCCTGGTGCAAAGTTTTCGGTTTTTTGCGCCTTATTTATGGGAATTCAAAGGACGGGTACTGCTTGCTCTGGGCTCACTTTTTGCGGCCAAGGGCGCCAGTCTGCTTATGCCCTGGGCGCTTAAGCATATAATCGATAGTGTGGATCGCAATCTGCAACCCGAGCTGGTGTTGCCTATAGGCTTCATTCTTTTCTATGGTGCTCTGCGTTTTGGCGGTGTGTTTCTCGGCGAGTTGCGCGATGCACTTTTCAGTCGCGTAACCGAACACGTGATGCGCAAAATGAGTTTGCGCGTGTTCGAACATCTGCACAGCCTCGATTTGGCCTTTCATCTGGAGCGGCAAACCGGTGGCATCAGCCGCGATCTGGAAAGAGGTACCAGCGCCATCAGTTCACTGATGCGCTTCCTGATCTTCAACATAGTGCCCACCCTGTTTGAAATACTCATGGTGGCCATTATTTTTGTTTCACTCTTCTCCTGGTGGTATGCGTTAATCACGCTGATAGCCGTGATGATCTATATCCTCTTCACCGTGATTACCACCGAATGGCGCAACCGCTTTGTACGCGCTGCCAATCAGGCAGATTCATCCACCAACACCCGCGCGGTGGATAGCCTGATCAATTACGAAACCGTTAAATACTTTAATAACGAAGCCTTTGAAGCAAAAACCTACGATGAATTTCTGGCACAGTGGGAAGCGGCAAAACTGAAAAATCGTCTTTCACTGCTGGCACTTAATTCCGGACAGGCGTTTATCATCGCTCTCGTCATGACGGCCATGATGTGGCTTGCAGCCAAAGGTGTGATTCAAAACACCATGACGCTCGGTGATCTGGCGATGGTAAATGCCTACATGATTCAGCTGTTTATTCCGCTGAATTTTCTCGGCTTCATCTATCGTGAAATGCGCCGTTCACTCACGGATCTGGAAAACATGCTGGCCCTGCTCAAGCGTCAACCGTCGATTCAGGATGAGCCTGAGGCGAAATCTTTGGATTTCAGGCGCGGTGATATTCGCTTTGAGCAGGTGGAATTTTCCTACAACAGCCAGCGCAACATTCTGCGCGGTCTGAACATCGAGATTACGGCAGGCAGTCGCGTGGCCATTGTGGGGGCTTCAGGTGCAGGCAAGAGTACCCTCGCCCGTTTGCTCTATCGTTTTTACGATCCTGACGCTGGACGCATTCTGATTGACGGTCAGGACATTCGGCAGGTAACCCTGGAGAGCCTGCGGCGTCATATCGCCATAGTGCCGCAGGATACAGTGCTGTTTAACGCCAGCATTCGCGAAAACATCGCCTATGGTAATCCTGCTGCGGATGAAGCGGCTATCGACAAAGCCATAGACATGGCCCATCTGCGCGAATTTATCAATCAGCTGCCTCAGGGCGACAAAACGCTGGTGGGCGAAAGAGGCCTCAAGGTTTCTGGTGGAGAAAAGCAGCGCATCGCCATTGCGCGGGTATTGCTCAAAGGTGCTCCCATTTTGATTTTCGACGAGGCCACGTCAGCGTTGGATTCCCATGCTGAAAACGCCATTCTGCAGGCCATGCGCGAGTTGGCTCAGGGGCACACCAGTCTGGTGATAGCTCACCGCCTGTCCACCATTGTGGATGCGGATCGCATTCTGGTGCTGGATCAGGGTCAGTTGGTAGAACAGGGCAGCCATGCGCAACTGCTGGCAGCGGGAGGACGCTACGCCGCCCTCTGGGCAGCGCAGCAGGAGGAAGAGCGCAATTAATTTTGCAGGTTTTGGCTGAACAGATGCATATCTTGGCCAGTGGGATTCTGGAACACGCGCAAACCAAACTCCGGCAGCACCGCAAACACATGATCAAAAATATCGGCCTGAATACCTTCGTAAATTACCCAGGCGGTGTTGTTGGAGAAGGCATAGATTTCCAGCGGGATACCCGTGGGTCCCGGGTCCAGTTGACGCACCATCTGCGTCATGCCTGTGTGCAGATGTTTGTTGGAGCGCAGATAGGCGGTGAGATAGGCGCGGAAGGTCCCCAGATTGGTCAGGCGACGGCCATTCACCGGCGATGAAGGATCTATATTGTTTTCGCGATTGTATTTTTCAATTTCCGCAAGCTTGTCTTCAATGTAATGACTGAGCAACTGCGCCTTGCGCAGGCGGTTGATATCTTCATCGCTGAGAAAGTGCACACTGGTAGCATCGATCAGCACCGAGCGTTTGATGCGCCGTCCGCCGGACTCCGACATGCCGCGCCAGTTCTTGAAGGAATCGGCAATCAGCGCATAGCTGGGAATGGTGGTGATGGTGTTATCCCAGTTGCGTACCTTGACCGTGGTCAGACTGATATCGATCACATCGCCGTCGGCGCCATACTTGGGCATTTCCAGCCAGTCGCCCACACTCAGCATCTTGTTGGCCGAGAGTTGAATGCCTGCCACCAAACCCAGCAGCGGGTCTTTGAATACCAACAACAACACGGCGGTCATGGCGCCCAGACCGCTGAACAGAATCAGTGGCGATTTGCCGATCAGCAGCGCTATGGCCAGTATGAGTACAACGAGGGACGCCGCCAGTTTGATGCTCTGAAAAATACCGCGCAGGGGCAGTTGTTTGAGGCTGGGAGAATTGAAAGCCAGTTCCTGCAGCGTATTGAGCAGCGAAAAAAGCGAAAGCAGGCTGTAGAGCAGAATCCACAGGTGTGTCAGCACCTCGATAACCGGCAGTGCATGAGAGCCGGGTTCCAGCCAGATGCGCGCCTGCACATAAAGAATGACGCCCTGCAGGGTCAGGGCCAGATGGTGAAACAGCTTGTGTTTGAAAAACACGTCGTCCCACTGCTGTCTGGTCTTGGCCGCCGCTGCCGCCAGCACCTTGATCAGGTGATGCAGCACCAGATGAATAATCACCGATATTACGAAGATCAACGCCAGAATGATCGACGTGGTCATAAACGGCGTGAGTGTGATACCCATGGATTCAAAACTGGCGAGCAATAAATCTTTCATAAATAACCTGTAAAAACCTAAGGCTTGATGACTTTATTGATGGCAGCAAGATTGGAGCCGGCAACCCGCTTGTAACCCACGTAGGTGGTGGGTACGCCGCGAATGCCGAGTGTGCTGGTCAGCAGCTTGCTGGTGCTGTGCTTTTCAATATCGATTTCGGTAAAGGCCACTTGATTGTCCACCAGTTCCTGACGCAGACGGCGGCAATAGCCACACCAGCTGGTGGAGTACATGACGATGCGCGGTGAGCCATCGGAATTGAAATGCTCTTTGAAGAAGCGATTTTCCCCAGAGTGGAGCACATCGGCACCGAAATGATCCGCCAGAAATCCTGCCATCAGGGGGACTGTGGCTTTCTGCAGGCGCGCCTCCCCGATCATCACCAGGGGAAACTGCTTGTCACCCTGGCGGCGCCAGATCTGGCTGTCGGGATTGCTTCGGTCATTAGGATTGATGGATTTCTCCACAAAGGCCAGCCTGCGTTTTTTCAGGTCCTGCAGAATATCGGTACAGGGGGTGCCGCAATCGGCATGAGTGAATACCCACACCTCGGCATTGCCTTGTTGATCCACGGCTTTGGGCAGGTCGCCCGAAGCTGATTGCTGGGTATGAAAATACCAGCCAGCTGCCGCAAGGCCCGCGAGAAAAACTGCAGAAAACAACCATTTACTCATAGCAAAGTCCATTTGGGGCTGGGTAGACCCAGCATGTTGGGCTCTGGGTCGCAGATGGTCAACTGTACGTTTAGCCAGTAAAATCCCCGCATTTCCGCCAAAGAAGGTAGACTGGCGTCCCTCAACCCAGCACAACTGGCCAGCTTATGGATGTTTCACTTCTGCTCGACAACCTCAATGACGCACAGCGCGAAGCTGTCTCAGCACCGCCCGGCAATCAGCTGATACTGGCGGGTGCCGGCTCCGGCAAAACCCGGGTGCTGGTGCATCGTATTGCCTGGCTGATTCAGGTGGAGCGCGCCTCGCCCTACGCCATCATGGCGGTGACCTTTACCAACAAGGCGGCGCGGGAAATGCGCGGCCGTCTTGACGAGCTGTTCAGTGAGCTGCACCACCCCATCAATACCCGCAGCATGTGGGTGGGCACTTTCCACGGCCTGGCCCATCGTCTGCTCAAGGCTCACTGGCAGGAGGCTGGTCTGCCGCAAAATTTTTTGATTCTCGACAGCGACGATCAACTGCGGCTGATCAAGCGGGTCTATCAGTCGCTCAATCTCGACGAGGACAAGTGGCCGCCCAAGCAGGCCCAGTGGTACATCAACGGCCAGAAAGACGAGGGTTTGCGGCCCCAGCATATCGACGATCAGGGTGATATGTTTATCAAGACCATGCTGCAGATCTACCGCGCCTACGAGGAAGATTGTCGCCGCGGCGGCATGGTGGATTTTGCCGAGCTGCTGTTGCGCGCTCACGAACTGCTGCGCGACAAACCGGCGCTGTTGGATCACTACCGCCAGCGCTTCGGCTACATTCTGGTGGACGAGTTTCAGGACACCAACAGCGTGCAATACGCCTGGCTGCGACTGTTGGCGGGCAAGAGCGCCTGCGTCACGGCGGTGGGTGATGACGACCAGTCCATTTACGGCTGGCGCGGCGCCAGGATCGAAAACATCCAGCGTTTTTCCGAGGACTTCTTCAACACGCAAACCATTCGTCTGGAGCAGAACTACCGCTCCACTTCCACCATTCTCAAGGCGGCCAACAGCGTTATTGCCAACAACTTTGGTCGTCTCGGCAAGGAGCTGTGGACCCAGGGTGAAACCGGCGAGCCCATTTCCCTCTACGCCGGTTACAACGAACAGGACGAAGCCCGTTTTATTGTGGAGCGGATTCAGGACTGGATTCGCAACGGTAACAGTAAAAAATCCTGCGCTATTCTCTATCGCTCCAACGCCCAGTCGCGGGTGCTGGAAGAGGCGCTGCTGCGCGAGGGTATCGCCTATCGCATCTACGGCGGTCAGCGCTTCTACGATCGTCTGGAAATTAAAAACGCTCTTGCCTATATGCGCCTGATTGCCAACTCTCACGATGACACCGCCTTTGAGCGGGTGATCAATACACCCACGCGCGGTGTGGGCGGCAAAACCCTGGAAGACGTTCGCCAGTTTGCGCGGGAGAATGGTTGCTCCCTCTGGCAGGCCAGCCAGCAGATGCTGGCCAACCGCGTATTTTCGCCGCGCGCGGGCAACGCGGTGCAGTCTTTTATCAATTTGATTGAACAGCTCACCACCCGCGTCAACGAAATAGATATTCTTGGCAACACGCTGGAACTGGCGGACATAGCGCGGCTGGTTATCGAGGATACGGGCCTGCTGGAATTCCACCTGAGCGAAAAAGGCGAGAAGGGGCAGGCTCGCGGCGAGAACCTGCAGGAACTGGTCAACGCCTGCCGCGCCTTTGAAGCAGAAGAGGAAGATGAAAACCTCACGCCCCTGCAGCAGTTTCTCGATACTGCGGCGCTGGATGCGGGCGAAAATCAGGCGGACGAATTTGAAGATGCGGTGCAGATGATGACGATGCACTCTGCCAAGGGACTGGAATTTCCTCTGGTATTTATTGCCGGCGCGGAGGAAGGTCTTTTTCCTCACAAGATGTCCGCCGATGATCCGGACCGTCTCGAGGAAGAGCGGCGCCTCTGTTACGTGGGCATCACCCGCGCCATGGAAAAACTTTATATCACCTATGCAGAAACCCGTCGCTTGTACGGCAGCGAAAGTTACAATGCCGTGTCCCGCTTCGTGAAGGAAATTCCCGGCGACTGTATTCAGGAAGTGCGGTTGAAAACCGCTGTCACCCGTCCGCTCAGCTATCAGAATTCCAGTCGCTCCAATTTGAGCGACGCCGGAGAGGACACGGGTTTTCGTCTGGGGCAGCGTGTGCGCCACGGTATTTTCGGCGAGGGCGTGATCCTCAAATTTGAAGGCTCAGGCCCCAATGCGGTGATTCAGGTCAACTTTGCCCAGGCGGGCAGCAAGCGGCTGGTAGCCCAGTACGCGAGGTTGGAAGCGATTTAAATATTCATAAACTCAAATAAAGATAAGATCATGAATACAAAAACCACTCAATGGACACCTTTTGTCATTCTTCTGCTGGTTGCTGCGCTGGTGCTGGTCTTTTCGCTGCTGGTCATCGAAAAGGCGCGTCAGCCGGCCACTGCCTCTGCGCGATTTGAAGCGGGAGGTGAGCAGCAGATTTATCGCTGGCGCATGGTGACTACCTGGCCCAAAAATTACCCCGGCCTTGGCACCACGGCGGAAACCTTTGCTGACTATGTAAAAGCCATGAGCGGCGGTCGTTTGCAGGTGCACGTCTACGGCGCCAACGAAATTGTGCCCGCCATGGGGGTGTTTGATGCCGTGTCTTCCGGCAGTGTGGAGATGGGCCACGGCGGCGCCTACTACTGGCGTGGCAAGGTGCCCGCCGCGCAGTTCTTTACCACCATCCCCTTTGGTATGAATGCGCAGGAGATGAACGGTTGGTTGCATCACGGCGGTGGCATGGAACTCTGGCGCGAACTCTATGAACCCTTCAACCTGATTCCCTTTGCCGGTGGCAACACGGGTATTCAAATGGCTGGCTGGTTCAATCGCGAAATCAATTCGCTGGCGGATTTACGCGGTTTGAAAATGCGTATTCCCGGTATGGCAGGTGACGTGTTCAATCGCGCGGGTGGTACCTCGGTCAATATTCCCGGAGGAGAACTTTATACTGCGCTGCAAACCGGTGTGATAGATGCGGCAGAATGGGTTGGCCCGGAAAACGATCTGGCATTTGGCTTTCACCAGATTGCGCGCTACTACTATTACCCCGGCTGGCAGGAGCCTGGCTCCACACTGGAACTGATCGTCAACAAGCAGGCATTTGAATCACTGCCCGATGATCTTCAGGCGATAGTGACCATCGCAGCTCGCGCTGCAAATCAGGACATGCTCGATCGCTACACGGCGCGCAACAATGCGGCGCTGCGCGAACTGGTAGATGAAAAAGGCGCGCAGCTGCGCAAACTGCCCGATGAGGTGTTACAGCGTCTTTACGATATTTCCATGCAGCTTTACGCCGAGCAATCAGAGCGGGACCCGGCTTTTAAGAAGGTTTACGATTCCTATCGCAAGTTTCTTGAGCAGGCGCGCGCCTATCACAAGATTTCCGAGCATACCTACTATGAAATACGGGAAAAAACAGCCGAGCATTGATCCTTTGTCGGAACGCAAAAAAACGCGCAATATCTCTATTGCGCGTTTTTTTGCAGCATGACAACCTAGGGTTTGCGGAACAGCAGAGTCATACGGTGAGTTTCACCGATGGCCAGATTAGCCGCCTTCTGCTCCTCGCTATCGGTGCGCAGACTGGGAGGCAAACGCCAAACGTTGTCGGCATCACCCGGCTGATCCTTGGGGTTGGCGTTGATATCGCTCTCGCCCACGAATTCAAAACCGACCGCTTGCACGGCGGCAATCAGCGTGGATTTTTTGAGGTAACCGTTTGAACCATCGGCCCACTCATCGGATTTATCCTCACGGGCTTCGTGCTGCACTATGCCCACAACGCCGCCGGACTTGAGCAGATCAAAACTGCGCTTGAGTGCGCGGCTCATGTGCTGACCGTTGTTTTCGTAGCGATAGAGATTGTGCAGTGCGCGAATTAACAGCACCGCATCCACCTTGCCATCCAGTTCCGCAGGAATCTCGGAGAAGGTGTAGGCTTCAGCTGCTGCGCCCTGCCCTTGACCCCATTCTTCGGCTTTGCCAGTCCACTCTGCCGGCCAGGCTTTGCGGCTTTCAATAAACTGATCATTGACCCAGCCGAAGTTGCTCCACATATCCAGATCATAGTCAGCGCCGATCAACTTGCCCTGGCTGCCGAGATAGGGCACCAGAATCTGTGAGTACCATCCGCCACCGGGCAGAGCTTCCACAACGGTCATGCCGGGCTGAATACCGAAAAATTCCAGCGTCTCTTTCGGATGGCGATATTCATAACGGGCTTTGGTATCGTCGCTTTGCGCGGCCAGTACCTGATCCAGACGCGATTCAACCACGGGCGCTTCGCTGACGCTGGCGACCACCGCAGGTGCAGACTCGCTTGCAGGTGCACTGGTAGTTTTGCTGTCGCACGCGGCCAGTGCCAGTGCGCCAATCAACAGATAAACAGGTTTCATGCCATTCCCTCCAGAATTATTGTGCTTTTAAAAAAAGGGGCCTTGCGGCCCCTGTAACAACGGGTTAAGCCTGTGTGAAAAATCGAAAACTATTTTTTGATGCCTTCGATGTGCAGTTCAAGTTTCACCTTTTGTGAAGCCGGGCCGAGATCCATTTTGATGTTGAAATCCTTCATGAGAATTTCAGTTTCGCCTTCAAAACCTATGCGGTAGCCATCCCAAGGGTCCTTACCCTCGCCCACTTTTTCCACTTCGATCTTGATGCTCTTGGTCACGCCATTGAGGGTCAGGTCACCGATGATGTCAAACTCGTCGCCATCGCCATCGTCATCGGGAACAATCTGCTTGCTCACAAAGGTGGCGGTGGGGAATTTTTCCACGTTCAGGAAATCTGCGCTGCGCAGGTGCTTGTCGCGCTCTGCGTGGTTGGAGTCCACGCTGTTGGTGTTGATGGTGACCTGAATGCTGCTGGCGGTCAGGTTTTTCGGATCATAGGTAAATTCGCCGCTGAAGTCGTTAAAGCGACCGGTCAACCATGAGTAGCCCAGGTGAGCAACCTTGAAGTTGATGGAGGCGTGAGCGCCTTTGGTGTCGATCACATAGGTATCGGCGAGAGCTGGCAGGCTGCCAAGGCTGAGGGCGCCAAATGCAATGGCAGTAGCGAGAGTTTTTTTCATACTGTTCATAGTGATTCTCCTGAGTTAAGGGTTTGGCTGGGAATCAGCCGATTTCGTAACAGGCTTGAGCATACGCACCAGAGTGCGGTCGCGGATTACAAAATGATGCGCCAGCGCCGCCAGCGCGTGAAAACTGGCTAGCAAGATAATGCCATAGGCCAGCCATTTGTGAATCTTGCCTGCAAGGTCAACACCTGTGGGCGAGAGTTGCCAGATGGAAGGAAATTCCACCCAATCAAACAAACTGGCGCTTTTTCCATCGGCAGTGGTAATCAGATAGCCGGTGATTACCAGCGCTGCTATCAACAGATACAACAGATACTTGGTCAGACGTGCACCCAGGCGTACAGCGCGGGTGTAGTTGGGCAGCGGACGGGGTTGAAGATTGATGGCTCGCCACAGCAGGCGCGCGAGGGTCAACAGGAATAACAGCAGGCCCAGGCTGATATGCCACCAGGGGGCGCGATGGTACCAGGGACTGTAGTAACTCAGATCCACCATGTAGTAGCCGATCGCAAACAGGCCTATCACCAGCAGAGCGGAAATCCAGTGCAGCAGAATGCTCAGCAAGCCATAACCGTTAGCAGAATCTTTGATCATCGCATCACCTGATGAAGCGCCCTTCCGAGGACACAGCCGAGCCAAGTTAACAGAAACCCCGGTGGGCGGAGGTAAAGAAAGGTTAGTCGCGGGGCACGGGTCGGGTGCGGCCATTGTCATCTATGGCCACATACACAAATTCGCCTTCGGTGACCTTGGCCACCTCGCCGGTTTTGATTTCTTTGATCCAGACTTCGATCAGCGTGCGAATCGATGTGCGTCCGATTTCCTGCGCCGAGGCGTAGCAACTGACGGTGGCACCTACCGGAACCGGCCGCAGGAATACCATGCTGCCTACCGCCACAGTGGTCACCCTGCCTCTGGCGATTTCCTGGGCCAGTATGGCGCCGGCGATATCCATTTGCGCCATCAGCCAGCCACCAAAAATATCGCCATAGGGATTGGTGTCCGAAGGCATGGAAAGGGTCTGCAGGGTGAGTGTGCCACTGGGCGTGGGGTCTTCGTCGATACCGTGCATTGCCATTTGGGTTTACCTCAAGGGTTTATCTGTTTCAGAGACGGCCCGGTAACCAGGTGACCAAAGAGGGCCAGGCAGCCATGGCGCAGAGCAGTAGCAATTGCAACACAATAAAAGGCACCACGCCACGATAAATATCGGCGGTGGTCAGGCTGTCGGGCGCCACGCCACGCAGATAGAAAAGCGCAAACCCGAAAGGCGGGGTCAAAAACGAAGTCTGCAGGTTGACGGCGATCATGATACCCAGCCAAATGGGGTCGACGCCCATTACCATTAGCACCGGCGCCACTATGGGCACCACCACAAAGGTGATTTCGATAAAGTCGAGGATAAAGCCCAGAACAAAGATCGCCAGCATCACAATCAGCACAGCGGTAAAAACGCCGCCGAGCAGATTGCTGAAGAAATGATGCACCAGTTCCTCGCCACCAAAACCGCGAAACACCAGCGAAAAGAGCGAGGCCCCGATAAGAATGCCGAAAATCATGGTGCTGATGCGGGTGGTACTGCGCATGACCTCCACCAGCCTGGCGCGGCTCAGCTGACGTTTGGCCAGCGCCAGAATCAACGCGCCGCAGGCGCCCACACCCGCCGCTTCCGTGGGCGTAGCGGAGCCGGTGAGTATGGAGCCCAACACCAGACCGATAAGCACCAACGCTGGCAACAGGCTCAGCAGCAGTCGCGGCAAAGGCACCTTTTCACTTTGTTGCACAGCTGGCGCCGCCTGGGGGCGGAAGTAGGCGGTGAGCACCACATAAACAAGGTAGAACAGTACCAGCAGGAAACCGGGAACTATGGCGGCAATAAACAGATCGCCCACCGAAATAGTGCGCGGATTGAAAATGCCCTGACTTAACTGCGCCTGTTGATAAGCGCTGGAAAGCACGTCTCCCAGCAGCACCAGCACAATGGAGGGTGGAATGATTTGTCCCAGGGTTCCGGTGGCGCAGATGGTGCCCGCGGCAAAACGGGGCGCATAGCCGCGCTTCAACATGGCCGGCAGCGACATCAGTCCCATGGTCACCACAGTAGCGCCCACGATGCCGGTACTGGCGGCCAGCAGTGTGCCTACCAGCACCACAGAAAGACCCAGACCACCCGGCAGTCGGCCACAGGCCTTGCCCATGTTGTCCAGCAGCTCTTCCGCCAGACGCGATTTTTCCAGCACCACCCCCATGAACACGAACAGAGGTACAGCCACCAGGGTGTAGTTGGTCATGATGCCGAACAGGCGCGAGGGAAAAGTCTTCAGCAGGTTGGCATCAAAGTGACCTGTGACTATGCCGAATCCGGCAAAAATCAGGGCTACGCCCCCCAGTGTAAAAGCCACCGGATAGCCCAGCAGCAACACAAGGCAGATAGCCACAAACATCAGCAGGGGCAACAGTTCTATCAGGAGACTCACAGCTCTTGCTCCTGTTGTTCAGCTTCCGGTTGTGCCAGGCCCATGAGTACCAGCCCGTTGCGCAGAATTTCTGCCAGGGCTTGCAGGCTCAGACTGACGGCGGTGAGGGGAATCAGTGTTTTCAACAGGTAGATGGCGCTAAGCCCACCCGAGTCGGTGGAGCCTTCGCGAATCTGCCAGCTGGCGATGACAAAATCCCAGCTGACGAAGCCGATAAACAGACTTACAGGCAGCAGGAAAAGCAGCGCACCCAGACTGTCCACCCAGGCGCGGGTGCGAAAGTGAAAGCGGCGATAAAGCACGTCGACTCTCACCTGTGCACCCATGCGCAACGCATAGGCAGCGCCGAGCATAAACACAGCGGCATGCATGTAGGTGACGGATTCCTGTAATCCGATAGAACCCAGATTGAATACCCGGCGCATCACCACGACCACACAGGTGATAATTACCATCACCAGCGTCAAGCAGGCGACAGCTTTGCCGATAAAGAGATTAATGGCATCCAGACCGGAAACCAGCCGATGGGGCCAGGAGATGGGAAAAGACATAGATCGAGCGCGTCCGACGATTGTTTGTTGTTATCTAAAGGTATTCGTTGTTACGGCAAGCGCCGCATTATACAGTAATTCAAACCTTGTCCCCGGAATGTCACCAATGACTGGTGTCGGGGGTCTGAAAAAAAGGAAATCACTATGGGCAAGCAGATATCGCTGCTGGTTATTTTCAGTCTGGGCCTGCTCGCCTGCCGGGGTGAAGCCCCTCTCAGTCAATTGAGTGACTACGAACTGGCGGAGAGACACAAGGAGTGTATCAAGCGCAAACCCACAGCACCGGGTGCGGTGATGGCCTGTGAAAATATTCGCCGCGAGTGCGATCGCCGCCACAGGGATCTGGGTAACTACATCTGCGTCAACTGACGCTCTTGGTTTTTCCCGCCCACAAAAAAGGAGCCTTGCGGCTCCTTTTTCTTTTGCTTGTTACATTTGCTTACTGAGCCGCCGGCTGAAGTTTTGCCAGCTGCTGCTTGGCCGCTTCACCCAGTTCTCCGCCCGCCTGGGCCACCGCCTGGAAGTACTGAATGGCCTGATTGCGATCGCCCTTGGCCAGTGCCAGTTCACCCAGATGGTAGGTGGCAATCTGGGTGGGTAGCAGTTTCTGGCTGGCGATCAGATCCTGTTCCGCCTGCGCATTCTTGCCCTGCTGCTTGTAGGTCAGACCACGATACACATAGGGACGGAAAAATTCCGGGTTGGCCTGAATGGATTTGTCAAAAGCGGCAATGGCTTCCGCCGGCTTTTTCTGTTGCACCAGCAGCTGGCCTTTCAGTTCCCAGAAGAGGTTTTCCCTGGGCTGCTGCTTGGTGGCCTGATCCACCAGACTCAGCGCCTTGTCGTACTCCTTGTTGTTGGCAGCCTTGATGGCTTCCTGATACTTGTCGTAAGCGGGTTTGTCGCGGCGCAGCTGGGTCATGGCCTTGTCGAAGGCCGCCTTGTTGCGCACACCGCCGGGGCTCTGCTCGGCACGGCGGCGGTTGGCTTCAACCCTCGCCTGTGACGGCGGGTGGCTGGCGAACAGACCCTCCAGCCAATTGCTCTGGCTGCCCTCGGAAAGCTTCACAAAGGTCTGCTGCAATTCCACCGCGCCCTGTGGGTCGTAACCTGCTTTGATCATGTACTCAATTCCGTAGCGGTCGGCCTCCAGTTCATGATCGCGGCTGTATTTGGACATCCAGGCATTGGCACCCACGCCCATAGCTCCCATGGTGAGTGCCGCATATTCTTCGCTTCTGCTGGCCACAGCCACACCGGCCAGGGCAACAGTGGCATTGAGCAATGTACCCTTGCTCTGCTGGGAAGCGCCGTGACGGGCGGCGGCGTGAACTATCTCGTGACCCAGCACGGCGGCCAGTTGGGCTTCGTCCTGCAGATGGAACAGCAGACCGCGGTTGATGGCCATCTTGCCGCCGGGCAGCGCCCAGGCGTTGGGCACATCATTATTCAACACCACGATTTCATAGGGCAGATTGGGGCCAGTAGCGGCATCCGCCAGTTTACGAATGACACCGCTGATATAGAGATTGAGTTCCGGGTCCACCACATAGCGGCCCCCCTGCGACTGTTGGCTGGGCACATAGTGCTGGCGTCCCAGCGCTATGTCCTGGTCGACACCCTGCAGCATCAGCTGCTGCTGGCCGGTAACCGGATTGACGGCGCAGCCCACCAGGCCGGCGCACAAGAGTAATAAAAGCCCTATCCGACGTATCAACATTGTCTTCTCCTCCTGGGACCCTGAAAATAGTGGCACACAAAATACCACGGAAATCCGTTACTTATGTTGTTGGTTATCTCGCCTGCCAAGACGCTCGACTTTGAATCGCCCCTTGCCACCTCTCTGCACACCCAACCGCGCCTGCTGGCTGACGCGCAACAGCTGATTGACCAGCTGCGCCAGTTGTCGCCTGAACAGGTGTCCAGCCTTATGGGAATCAGCGACAAGCTGGGGCTGCTCAACTACGAGCGTTTTCAGGACTGGCACCTGCCCTTTACCCCGGACAATGCGCGCCCGGCGGTGCTGGCCTTCAAGGGGGATGTTTACACCGGCATGGAAGCGGAGAAGTTCAGCAAAAAGGATTTCAATTTTGCGCAGAAGCACCTGCGCATCCTCTCCGGGCTTTACGGCTTGCTGCGGCCACTGGATCTGATTCAGCCCTACCGGCTGGAGATGGGCACGCCCTTTAATAATGCATCGGGCAGGAATCTCTACCAATTTTGGGGCGACCGCATCACCGAGTTGCTCAATGAGGATCTGGCGGCACAGAAAACCCGTGTACTGATTAATCTGGCGTCAAATGAGTATTTTCAGGCGGTAAACAAGCGCCAACTGCGGGCGGAAGTGATTACACCTGTGTTCAAGGATGGCAAGAAAGGGCGCTACAAGGTGATCAGTTTTTTTGCCAAAAAAGCCCGTGGCATGATGAGTGCTTACATTATTCAGCGACAGCTCAAATCTCCCGATGCAATCAAAGACTTCTATCTTGGGGGATATGTTTATAGCGCTGAGCAATCCACTGACAGGGAATGGGTCTTTTTGCGCGATGAGCCGATGGCCTGAGTCTTATGCAACTTATGTTGATTATGCTGTCAGCAATAGCAAAAGGATCTTAAAATCCAATTGCTTTTAAGCGAACCTCTCCTTAGAGTTTCGCCATTTTGGATTCCCGGAAGAATAACCATCAAGCAGGGTTTCTTGCACCCATGAGCGTTAGTCAGGACTATCTCGCCCGCACAATCGAGCGACTCGCCAGCGTCGTTCCTGTGTCTTACAGGCGTATTTTCAATGGCTATGGTGTTTACCACCAGGGGGTGCAATTTGCGTTGATCGTGAACGATCACCTCTATTTCCGCGCAGATGACTACTCATGCCTGCTCTATGAACGCAAAGGCATGAAACCCTTCCAACCCGGTCGCATCGAGAGCACCGAATCCTGTTTCTACCAACTTCCCGAAGATGTGCTCGCCAATCCGGCAGAGCTGGTTTACTGGATGCGCACCGCTGTCGAGGCCGGCATGCAGGGCTATGATCTGGAAGTGGACGAGCCTTTTGTCGATATCAAGGTGCGTCACCTGCGTCAGGGGTAAAAGCCTGTCAGGGAACCGGGCTTCTGGCCGAATGGGTAAATTCGGCTAGGCTAAAAGGATTCTTTCCCCAGCGAAGTGTTTTATGAGTATCCGCATTCTCGTTGTCGACGACGCCAGCTTCATTCGCGACATGGTCAAAAAGAATCTCCGCGATCGTATCCCCGGTGTTGATATCCAGGATGCGCATGACGGCGCGCGCGCGCTGTCGCTGCTGAAGAATCAATCCTTCGACCTTATTCTCTCTGACTGGGAAATGCCCAACCTCAGCGGCGAAGAGTTGCTGCGCAATGTGCGCAGCCAGCCTCAGCACGCCCAAACGCCCTTCATCATGGTGTCCAGCCGTGGCGACAGAAACCATGTGCTCAAGGCGGTGGAAGCCGGGGTGTCCGATTACCTGAGCAAGCCCTTTACCCCCGATGAACTGCTGCGCAAGGTGTTCAAGCAGCTCAAGCGCATCGGCAAGGAGCCGGTTCAACCGGTGCGCAACTCGGGCAACACCCAGGGCATCGCCTTTGCCTCAGTCGACGTGCTTACCGGCGGCCGCAGCGCTGAGCCTTCACCGGCTGCCGATGCGGCAGAGCCTGCACCTGCGCGCAACGCCAGCCCCGCACCTGCTAACAAGTCCAAGGTGGTCAAGGCCCGCGCCCAGCTGCGCTTTGCCGACAACCTCACCTGTGGCTGTGTGGTGCGCGAGCTTTCCCTGCAGGCACTGAGCGGCCTGATTCCGCGCGGTGAGCGCCTTCCCGCCCTGTTAGAACCGGCGGTGATGGATATTGAACTGGGCGACTCGGGCGAAGTGGCCAGACTTAACGGCTATGTCCACAGTCTGCAGGCGGGCGAACAAAAACCCGAAACCCAGGTGGTCAAGATAGTGATCCGCTTTGTGGATCAGGATGTAGAGAAATTCGAGCTCTTGTCGCGTTTTATCGTGCAGATGTAGAGGCGGGAAGCATGAAGACTCACGAGCAGTATTTGCAGCAGTGTCTGGAGCTGGCGGCCAGGCAGGCGCTGACGCCGGGCGGTGGCCCCTTTGCGGCGCTGGTGGTTAAAAATGGCGAGGTTATCGCCGAGGGTTGCAACCAGGTGACCGGCAGCTGCGATCCCAGCGCCCACGCCGAAGTGGTGGCTATTCGCGCCGCTTGCCAGAAGCTCAAGGATTATCAGTTGACCGACTGCATAATTTACAGCAGCTGTGAGCCCTGCCCCATGTGTTTGGGCGCCATCTACTGGGCCAGACCTGCCGCTGTCTACTTTGCGGCTAGCCGCGACGAAGCCGCCGATGCCGGCTTTGATGACAGCCTTATCTACCAACAGATCAACCTGTCCGGTGACCAGCGCCTTATTCCCTTCCGCCATTTGGCAGTGCCCGGAACCAGCGGACCCTTTCTGGTGTGGAAGACCAATCTGGCTCGCAAGGACTACTGATCAGCTGTCTATTTGTCAGGCAAAACGCTGAACGGCTTATTTACGCGCTTTGCGACGAGCTACAGCCAGACCCAACAACCCCAGCAGCATCAGCGCCAGAGGGCTGGATTCGGGTACGCTCACAACAGGAGTACCACGGCCGTAGTAGCTGATGTGCGAGAGATCGCGCGGATTCTTGAAGTCAAACAGGGGTGACCGGAAAGGGGTTATCCATTCGCCGGAGGTAACGCCTGCTTCCAGCAGGAAAGCCACCAGGAAGCTGCCGCTTTGCAGACTGCCGCTTTTGAATACCAGCATGATTTCGCCAAAGCTGTTCCAGATGTCATCATCCAGTGCCCAGCTGCCGCTGGCACCGGACTGACCTTCGCCGTGCTTGATCACGGTCCAGTCATCAGCGCCGAAAAAGGCCTGGGTGTTTACTGTCAGCGGGTTGTGGTTGAAATCCTGACCGACGCTGGTGTCGTACTGGCATTCGGCGGCGCCGGAAACCAGAGACACATAGTTGACCGGGCTGGCCGGACAGGAAACCGGAGCGGCATTTACCACCGAAGCCACAAACGCAAGGCCGGCTACCAGACTTTTCCAGAAGAGGATTTTCATAGACATCAATCCGTGTGAATTTAGGCGTGGATTCAGAAATCGGTCGAATCGGAAACAAGTAAAATTGCTGAAGTGTATTTAGCAAAAACCGGGCCTAAATTTTTAATTGTCGGAATTAATTTCTAAGCTATTGATATTTAAATAATTTTTATTGCTGGTTGAGATGGCAGAATGGCGTCCATTTCAACAAATGTAAAAACTTTCGACGAAAAATGCGCCTAATCCCTGACTAGAATGGCCACCACAGCTGCGGCAGGCCGGATTGGCGCAGCAGCGCCGCCACATCCATGCTCAACGCCACCCCGGCGTGCACCATCACCCCGCCCCAGATGGAACGGGAGCGCAGTGCCAGAATGCCCAGGAACAGGCCAAAGAGAATGGCCCCGGTAGCCTCCAGCCACAGCTTGGGAAAGTGGATCATCAGATAGGGCACGCACATGATCCACACCGCATTGGCCCCCACTGCCGGGCGCAACGCCTGCAACATGAAACCGCGGAAGAAAAACTCCAGCACCACAAACTGGGTCAGGTAGAGACACTCCCAGGCCAGAAAATCCGCCCAGCTGCGGGAGGCATGGGGATAGAAGGGATAGTGATTGACAAAGTCCTCGCCAAAACTCACCAGTACCACAAACACCAGTATGGGACTGAGCAGCAGCAGGTAACCGCGCCAGTGAGCGCTGGTATCCGCCCAGCGCCAACCGAAGTCCGCCATCCGCTCGCGAAAGCCAAAGCGAATCACCAGCCAGGGCAGCAGCAGAAAGGTGAGCACATGAACCAGCGTCCACCAGGCGTAACCTGCCAGCGGGAGCCAGCCGGCGTCCTGCCAGTGCTGCAAGGTCTCCTCGCTCAACAGCAGGCGCAGGTTGCTGGAAAACTTGCCATAGTGCAGCAGCAGCAGGCTCACACTTACCAGCGCCAGCGTCATAAACACCCGCCGCAGCGCCTGGGGTCGGGACAGGCGGTAGGAGTCGGCGCTTTGATCTATTTCATCAAGCGCATAAAGAATCCGCTTCGGGTTCAATAGTCCCGGTCTGTCCAGGGGGGAATGTTGGGGAGAGCTGCCGGATGTGAGCACAGTGGGTTCCGTCTGCCAGATTATTTTTCTAAGTTGAGATGTAGCATTAAACCCAAAATACCCAAAGAAATCTGCTTTTTGCGCAACCTGAGCCAGCTGGCACTGGATATTTGAGCCATACTCCAGCCATTCGCGTTAAATCTAATTAGATATATCGATGGAAAGTCTGCTGCGCCCTTTCTTGTTTCTTTCTTTATCGCTGGTATTTGGTGTTGCCGCCAGCCAGGCCTGCACCCTGCGCCCGGACTACAACCCCAAAACCCCGGTATTGCTCCTGCCCAAATCCAAACCCAGCAGCTGGGAGCAGGAGAGTTTCTTTTCCGGATTGCTGGTACAGATTCTCGAGCGTACCCGCGAGGAGTACGGTCCCTGCGAAATTGCCTTTACCCCCGAAATGGTTACGCGCATGCGTTCTGTGGCGCTGATAAATCAGAATCACAGCCTCGATCTGCTCTGGGGTTCCACCACGCTGGAACGAGACACACTGTTGAAAGCCATACCCGTACCTCTGCTGAAAGGGCTGATGGGTTACCGGGTGCTGTTGATTCGCCCCCAGGATCAAGCGCGTTTTTCGGTGGTAAAAAGTCTGGAAGATCTGCAAGAACTGCGCGCCGGTCAGGGTGCCGACTGGCCGGATACCAGCATTCTGATGACCAATGGCATTCGGGTAGTTACCAGCATCAACTACGAGGCGCTTTACAGAATGCTGGCCGGTGGCCGTTTTGATTTTCTGCCCAGAGGCGCCAATCAGGTCCTTTCCGAACTGCGCCACAACGCGGGCATCGACATAGTGGTGGAAAAGGAACTGGTGCTGATCTATCCCGCGCCCCACTACTTTTTTGTCGATCGCGAAAATACCCGTCTGGCGGAGCGTATCAGCAAGGGGCTGCACTCCATGATCGACGACGGATCCTTTGACCGGTATTTCTACTCCCATCCATTAATCCGCGAAGCGCTGACAGAGCTGCGGCTTCATGAACGGCGCCCCATTTACCTGCAGAATCCGCTTTTACCCGAAGGTGCGCCCATGGCGCCGCCGGATTACTGGCTCAAGGTGCCACATCATCAGTGAAATCATTCAGCGGCTTAAGCGACATGCCCGCCCTGGCCTCGGCGATATAGTCCTGTACTGACGCCGCCTCTTCCCGCACAAACGCCCTTACCCCCTGTTGAAATCCGGGATGGACCAGCCAGTGGTTGGACCAGGTCTCCACCGGCTCAAATCCCCGCGCCAGCTTGTGCTCCCCCTGGGCGCCGCCGTCAAAACGGCTCAGGCCATGGGCCAGCGCATAATCTATGCCCTGGTAGTAGCAGGTTTCGAAATGCAGAAAATCGAACTCCGCCAGGCTACCCCAGTAGCGGCCGTAAAGGCGGCTGGCGTCGCGCAGAAACAGTGCCGCCGCCAAGGGCTTGTCGTCCTTGAGGGCGCGAATCATCAGCAGGTTTTCCGGCAGGGTTTCTCCCAGCTGCTGAAAAAACCCCTGATTCAGATAGCCGAGATGACCGCTGCGCTTGGCATAGGTGAGCTGATACAGCTGATAGAAAAACCGCCAGTCCTCGCCTGTGATGGACTCTCCTTCGCGCCAGTCGAACTTGAAGCCCTGCTCCAGCACCTGCCGCCGCTCCTTGCGGATCATCTTGCGCTTGCGCGAATTCACGCGTGCCAGAAAGTCATCAAACTGGCGGTAGCCGTGATTGAACCAGTGATACTGCACACCCAGGCGCGAGCTGGCGCCCAGGGTTTCCAGCCGGGTCTTGAGATTGGGGGTGGGAAAGAGACAGTGCCAGCCGGAAGCGCCCAGCCGGGCGCATTCCTCTTTCAAAGCATCGATGACCGGTTGCAGATCCAGAGCTTCCCAGTCACCCAGCCAGCGCGGGCCATAGCAGGGAGTAAAGGGAATGGCGTTGACCAATTTGGGGTAATAGTCGAGGCCGTGTTGCTGATAGGCGCTGGCCCAGCTCCAGTCGAACACATACTCGCCGTAGGAGTGGTACTTGAGGTACAGAGGCAGCGCCAGCAGCAGACGGCCCTCCTGGAAAACCCCGAGATGATGGGCTTGCCAACCGCTATCCGGCCCCAGACTGCCGGAATCTTCCAGAGCGGCGAGAAAGGCGTGGCGGGCAAAGGGATAGTCGTCAGTGCACAGACTGTCCCAGTCGCCGGGGTTGAAGGCATGAATGGAATCGTGGAACACACACTGCATATCGGACTTCCGCAAAAGCTGGCCCGGCTGGAGAAACCCCCGCCGCCCGGCTAGAATACGCGGCTTTTCCCGAGGACTCACTATGGGACAGCGCACCCCCCTTTACGATATCCACAAGACCATGGGCGGCAAGATTGTGGATTTTGGCGGCTGGGACATGCCTCTGCACTACGGTTCCCAGCTGGAAGAGCACCATCAGGTGCGTCGCGCCGCTGGCATGTTCGACGTTTCCCACATGACAGTGGTGGATATCAGCGGTCCGGATGCCAAGGCCTATCTCCAGTATCTGCTGGCCAACGACGTGGCCCGCGCCGAAGTGCTGCCGGGCAAGGCCCTTTACTCTGGCCTGCTCAATCCCCAGGGCGGCGTAATCGACGACCTTATCGTCTATTACCTGAGCCCCAACAACTACCGCATCATCAGCAACTGCGCCACCCGCGAAAAGGATCTGGCCTGGATGAACCAGCAAGCCGCCCGCTATGAAGTAAAACTTCAGGAGCGTCCGGATCTGGCGATTATCGCCGTGCAGGGTCCCAGCGCGCTGGAACTTGCCAGCAAGGTGCTGGGTGAAGCGGCGGCGGCAGTGATCGCTGGCCTCAAGACCTTTCAGGGCGCCAACAGCGGTGAATACTTTATCGCCCGCACCGGCTATACCGGTGAAGACGGCGTGGAAATTCTGCTGCCGGGCGACCAGGCTTCCCGTCTTTGGCAATCCCTGGCGGACGCCGGCGTGGCTCCCTGCGGACTGGGCGCGCGCGACACCCTGCGTCTGGAAGCGGGCATGAACCTCTACGGTCATGAAATGGATGAAGAGACTTCCCCTCTGGTGGCCAACATGGGCTGGACCATTGCCTGGGAACCTGCCGAGCGCAACTTTATCGGACGCGCTGCGCTGGAAGCCGAGCGTCAGGCCGGTATCAGTCACAAGCTGGTAGGTCTGGTGATGCGCGAGCGCGGTGTTTTGCGCGCCGGCTTGCGTCTTTCCTCCCCCGGCAAGACTGGCGAAGGCATTATCACCAGCGGTACATTTTCACCCACCTTGGGCTATTCTATTGCCTTGGCCAGGGTGCCCAGCGACTTCGCCGACCGATGCCAGGTGGATTTGCGTGGCAAGCTGCTGGATCTGGAAATAGTCCGACCCAATTTTGTTCGTCACGGCAAAGCCGTGTTTTAAGTTCCCCCAAACAGGATCAGCATCATGAGCGAAATTCGCAAAGAATTGAAATACCTCAGCAGCCACGAGTGGGCGCGGGTGGAAGAAGACGGCACAGTGACCATCGGTATTACCGATCACGCCCAGGACGCTCTGGGCGATGTGGTTTTTGTCGATTTGCCGGAAGTGGGCACCACTATTAGCACAGGTGAGGAAGTTGCTGTGGTTGAATCGGTCAAGGCCGCTTCCGACATCTACTCACCAGTGTCTGGTGAAGTGATTGAAGTAAACGAGCTGCTGCAGGATTCCCCCGAAACCGTCAACTCATCACCCTACGACGAAGGCTGGTTCTTCCGCGTGCGTCCCGAGGATCTGTCGGAGCTGGATGAAGCTCTGGATGCCGACGACTATCGTCAGGCCCTCGAAGACGAGGAATAATCGTCAGCATTCGCCATACTGCAAAAAAAAAATCAGATCCAGAAAAACAGCACCATGGCACAGGCCAACACCGCCATGGTGCGATTGACCCGCTGCAAGGCCAGCGGGTTCTCAATCCACCTTCTCAACATTTCCCCACTCACGGCCCACAGGCAGATGCAGGGCAGCGCAACCAGATTGAATATCAATCCGGCGCCGGCAACCCGCATTGCATAGTTTTCGCCAGCGGGTACAAAAACCGAAATCACAGTCACCGCCATCAGCCAGGTCTTGGGATTCAGAAACTGAAAGATCACCGCTTCGTAAAAGCGAATAGGGCGAGCCACCAGCGCCGTTTGCAGTTTTCCCGCCTGCCAAAGTTTCTTGGCCAGCCAGAACATATAAAGGCTGCCGGCGAGAGTGAGGGCGGTTTGCAGTCTGGGTTCCTGCGCAAACACCACGCCCAGGCCGGCACCGACCAGACAAATTTGCAACATGACGCCGGTGAGAATACCGCTGATCTGCCAGCCGGTACGTTTGATACCAAAACTGAGTCCCGAAGCCAGCAGCAACACATTGTTGGGACCGGGAGTAATGGTCATAAGAAAGGCGAATAATGCCAACGCCAGAATCAGATCAAGTGTCATCGCGATAGATAATCCCACATAGTCAGGTCGTGGAAATGACCTGGAAAATGGGAAAAATCTACCTGCGCAGAAAATCCACAGACAGATTCAGTCCGCATTTGAACAACCGATACAGATCAGCAACAAGGTCATCTGTATCGGTTGAAAACGCGGGATCTGTACTGCTCTTTGTCAAACGGTCAGCCGCTGGCTGCCTCCAGTTGTTCGCTCACGCTCAACCACTGTTCTTCGCAGTCCGCCAGTTTGGGTTGCAATTCCGCCTGCTCCTGCAACAGGGATTGCAGTTCGGCCTTGTTGTCGTCCTCGTAAATATCCGCTTCTGCGAGGCGAGCTTCTATGGCCTGCAGACGGCTTTGTAATTTTTCCATCTGGTTTTCGAGGCTCTTCAGTTTGTTGGTCAGTGGCTTGAGTTCCTGACGCTGGGCCGCGCTCTGCTGGCGCGCCACCTTTTTATCCAGTTTGGGCTCTGCGGTCTTGCTGGCGGTTGCGGGTTGCTCGTTACCCGAGGATTGTTTTTGTTGCGACAGCCACTGGTAATAATCTTCCAGATCGCCGTCGAATTCGCACACCTTGCCATCGGCCACCAGCAAAAACTGATCAACAGTGTTGCGTAGCAAGTGACGATCGTGAGACACAACAATAATTGCACCAGCAAAATCCTGTAGCGCCATGGTCAGCGCCTGGCGCATTTCCAGATCCAGATGGTTGGTGGGTTCGTCGAGCAAAAGCACATTAGGCTTCTGCCAGGCAATAATCGCCAGCGCAAGACGCGCCTTTTCACCGCCAGAAAAATGGGTAATGGGTTCAAAGGCGCGGTCGCCATGAAAATCAAAACTGCCAAGAAAATTGCGAATTTCCTGCTCGCGTGCTTCAGGAGAGATACGTTGCAGATGCAGCGCTGCAGAAGCCTTGAGATCCAGCGCCTCCAACTGATGCTGGGCAAAATAGCCCAGCTTGAAATGTTCGCCATTGGTGCGTTCACCGGCGAGCAGTTGCAAGTCTCCAGCGAGTGTTTTGATCAAACTGGATTTACCCGCACCATTTGGCCCGAGCAAACCTATGCGAGTCTCCGGCACTATGCTCAGCTCAACACCGCGCAATACAGTTCGGCCGGGATAACCGATTTCAGCGCGGCTGATATGCACCAGCGGCACCGACACCTTTTCGGCACAGGCAAATTCAAAACTGAAAGGTGAATCCACATGAGCGGGTACAATTTTTTCCATCCGCTCCAGCGCCTTGATGCGTCCCTGTGCCTGACGAGCTTTGGAGGCCTTGGCGCGAAAGCGGCGAATAAAACTTTCGATATGAGCAATCTGCTCCTGCTGTCGCTCGTAGCTGACTTGCTGCTGCGCCAGTCGTTCGGCACGCTGGCGTTCAAAGGCAGAGTAGTTGCCAGTGTAAGAATCCAGTTTCTTGTTTTCGATACACACAATGCGATCGACAATGTTGTCGAGAAAATCCCGGTCGTGAGAAATGATCACCAGCGTACCTGGATAGCGTTGCAACCAGTTCTCCAACCACAGGGTGGCATCCAGATCCAGGTGGTTGGTGGGTTCGTCCAGCAACAACAAATCGGAAGGACACATCAGCGCCTGGGCGAGGTTGAGCCTGATGCGCCAGCCACCGGAAAAATCGCTCACCGGACGTTGATCATCGCCGGGATTGAAACCCAACCCGCTGAGCAGTTGCTGCGCACGCGCCGGGGCACTGTAAGCGTGAATTTCTTCCATGGCGGCATAAAGGCGAGCCAGCTGGTCGCCATCATCGCCGGCCTGGGCAATCTCGGTTTCCAGTCGGCGCAGTTCCGTATCGCCATCCAGCACATAATCCAGCGCGCTGCGGCGCGAGTGATCCACCTCCTGCGCCATATGGGCGATACGCCACTGGCGGGGAATATCCACTCGTCCTGTATCGCTGGCCAGCTTGCCCAGCAGCATCTGAAACAGGGTGGACTTGCCACTGCCATTGGCGCCGATCAGGCCCACTTTCTGGCCGGGAAAAATCGTAAGGTCTGTGGACTCCAGCAGAAATTTACTGCCGCGCTGCAGACTGACATTTTGCAACTGAATCATAAGGGGGGTTTATCCGAATGCGAGGGGCGCTATTCTACCCAATTCTGTCCGCCTGAGAGATCGTCATGACCACTGAAGCCAATCTTTGGCAATTTGCCCTGCACACCTACCAGCGCACCGGCGTTGCCGAACGGCTGTTGCGCTGGCAGGACGAGCAGCAGATCAGTATCAATCTGGTTCTCTGGCTGCTTTGGCTGGAGCAAAAAGGTGTGGCCGCGACGGCGGCTCTGGCGCAACAGGGACAGGAGCACATTGCCGACTGGCATAGAGAACACACAGCCCCACTGCGGCAAATGCGCCGCCAGTTAAAGGCAAAAGGATTGAACAATCCCGCATTGGCGGATTACTACAAGCAACTGAAAGAGGCGGAACTGGCTGCGGAAAAGGTGGAATTGCAGCTTCTGGAAAAGCTCGTCCCTTCTGGGGGTGACAAGCCATTAACGCCGGGCACCAATCTGACGCCTTACCTGAATTCTCATAAAGTAGATGCAGATCAACAACAGGCGTTTTTGGTGTTGGTAGCGCAGGTGTAACAAAGAGAGTTGTATATCGACATGTTGTCGCTTGAAAAATTATTTGCGTGTGGCTTTTTCAGATTAAACAAAAAGGCCCCATAAGGGGCCTTCCTGAAAAACATCAATTAAAGCGGTGTTGGTTTGGGCAGCGGGTTATCGCGCGGCTCAATCAGGCTGGTAGAAGCATGGCCCGGCAATTGGCTGCTTTCACTGGCAGGAGCAGCGACAACACTTACGGCAGGCAGCTCAGGTTGGACGGGAGTGGGTTTGGGCAGAGACTCGGCCTGCTCAACCTTGTTGTCCTTGGCCGGAGCCTTGGCTTTTTTCTCAGTCACTGCCTTTTTGCTTTTGGCAGCAGGTTTGCGAGCGCTCTTGGCGGGCTTGGTCAGCGCCTTTTCCAGTTCCTTGGCAGTCTCCTCGGCGATTTGCACCTGGGTCTTGACCGCATCCAGTTCGGCCTGAGCCGCAGCTACGGCTTTTTCCTGCTTGGCCAGTTCAGCCTTGGCTTTCAATAACTTAGCCTTGGTGGCTGCATCGGAAGCCTTGGCGGAGGTCAGCGCCTTCACCTTTTTTTCTTCCGCTGCCAGGGCCGCCTTGGCGGCAGTGAGTGCTTTTTGTGCACCGGTCAGCTTTTGCTTGCGCGCCTTGCCCAGCTCCTTGCCGAGCTTTGCAATCTCTTTTTCCAGAGAGCTAATAGTTACAGAAGATTTCTTTGCGGCCATATACAGTGTCCTGTGGGGTTTAAAGAGGATCTGAGTGGAGTCAAAAAGCGGCTGCCGATGACTCGGCCAAGCCGCCGGCTGGATGCCATTTTAGTGTCGCTTCTGTGAAAAGTGTATGCGTCAAATTACAGCTTTTTGGTCCGCTTTTGGTATACCATTGCCGCTCGCCCGGCGCTGCTTGCGCCTCTCAGACCAAGCCTATCGGTTGGCCCAGCGAGCCAGCACTGCCGAACAGGCCACAAATTTACCAATACTAGGGTGTCCTATGATCAATAAAAAATTACTGGTTGCAGGCCTGATCTCATCTGCATTGATGGTTGGCTGTAACAAAGACGAAAAAAAAGACCAGGTGGCTGAGCTGACCACGCTTGAGCAAAAAGTGAACTATGCCATTGCACAAAATATGGCCGAAAACTTCAAAGGCGGCGGTCTCCCTATTGAAGTAAATGCCTTTGCTCAAGGCCTCAAAGACGTGCGCGATGGCGTAAAACTGCGTTTGACCGAAGAAGAAATGCAAGCGGCCATGCAGGAGTTCCAGGAACAAGCCATGGCCAAGCGCGTTGAAGAGCAAAGAAAAATGAGTGAAGCCAACCTGGCTGAAGGTCAGGCCTTCCTCGAAGCCAACAAATCCAAAGAGGGTGTGGTTACCACCGAAAGCGGCTTGCAGTACCGTGTCATCACCGAGGGCACTGGTGTTAAACCTTCCGCTCAGGACAGCGTTACTGTGCACTACGCCGGCAAGCTGCTGGATGGCACCGAATTCGACAGCTCCTACGCGCGTCAGGAACCCGTAACCTTCCCCGTTAGCGGTGTTATCGCTGGTTGGACCGAAGCACTGCAACTTATGCCCCAAGGTTCCAAGTGGGAACTCTTCATTCCCGCTGATCTGGCCTACGGCCCAGGTGGCAATGGCCCCATTCCGCCAAACTCTGTGCTGACTTTCGAAGTTGAACTGCTGGAAGTAAAAGCAGGCGAGTAAGCGTCAGCCTCAGGAACGGCTCCCCTTGGGGAGCCGATTTGCCCCAGGGTACAGCTCCCGCCGTACCCCGCAATTAAGGAAATTAAGGATATCTATATGAAAGGCATCATTCTGGCGGGTGGTAGTGGTACCCGGCTTCATCCCATTACCAAGGGCGTTTCCAAGCAGCTATTGCCCGTCTACGACAAACCCATGATCTACTACCCGCTGTCAGTGCTGATGCTCGCGGGTATTCGCGATATCTTGATTATCACCACCCCTGAAGATGCCGACAGCTTTCAGCGGCTGTTGGGTAATGGCGCGCAATTCGGTATTCGTCTGCAATACGCACAACAACCCGGCCCGGACGGCCTTGCCCAGGCGTTTATTATTGGCGAGGAGTTTATCGGCAATGATCGGGTGTGCCTGGTACTGGGAGACAACATCTATTACGGTCATGGTCTGACCCGGCATCTCAAGCACGCCGTCCAACGTGAACAGGGAGCCACTGTCTTTGGCTATCACGTCACTGATCCCGAGCGCTTTGGTGTGGTGGAATTTGATGAGCAGATGCGGGCCATCTCCATCGAGGAAAAACCCAAACACCCAAAATCCAACTACGCGGTCACCGGCCTCTATTTCTACGACAACCGTGTAGTGGAAATTGCCAGGCACATCCAACCCTCAGAACGCGGTGAGCTGGAAATTACCTCGGTCAACAACGTATATCTTGAAATGGGTCAGCTCAATGTAGAGCTGCTGGGGCGCGGCTTCGCCTGGCTCGACACAGGTACTCACGATAGCCTGCTCGAAGCTGGCCACTTTGTACAAACCATCGAGCACCGTCAGGGCCTCAAGGTCGCCTGCCTTGAAGAGATTGCCTACAACAACAACTGGATCAGTACACAACAACTGCTGGCAGAAGCTCACGCCCAGGCCAAAACCGGCTATGGGCAGTACCTGCTCAAGGTGATCGAAAGTCAGGCGCAGCCGCAACTGAAAGTCATGCGCTCTTGAACAAGCGCGATCAGATACAGATGAAGGTACGCAAGTGAAGGTTATAGAAACGACAATTCCCGAAGTAAAAATATTTGAGCCCAGAGTTTTTGGAGACGAGCGCGGTTTTTTCTTTGAAAGCTTCAACCAAAAACTCTTTGAAGAAGCCACTGGACTGAAGCGACAATTTGTTCAGGACAACCACTCAAAATCTGTTCGCGGTGTATTGCGCGGTCTGCACTATCAGTTGCCGCCCATGGCACAGGGTAAGCTGGTGCGTGTTGTACAGGGTGAAGTCTACGATGTGGCGGTGGACATTCGCCAATCCTCTCCCACATTTGGACAATGGGTAGGTGTACATCTTTCTGCAGAAAATAAACGCCAGTTGTGGATTCCCGAAGGCTTTGCACACGGCTTTCTGACCCTGAGTGAAACAGCCGAGTTTCTCTACAAAACCACCAACTATTACTCTCCGCAGGATGAAGGCGCCATTATCTGGAACGACCCTCAACTTGCCATCGACTGGCCGCAGACAGGTGAAATACAGCTTTCCGTCAAAGATCAGCTAGCACCCGCATTTAACAATGCCCGTTACTTTGAATAAATGAGGCGCTAATGAAACTGAGCGACTTCATTGTTCTGGTGGATACCAAAGCCAGGATGAACCTCAAGGCCGAAGCCTCCAAGCTTTACCTGAGTTTTTTGTGGTGGATTATCGAGCCAATACTCTTTGTACTCGCGTTTTATTTTGTCTTTGGCATTTTGCTGAAAACAGGTAGAGCGGATTTTCTGCTGTTCCTGATGTGCGCCAAAATTCCCTACATGTGGTTCTCCAAAGCTGTCAGCTCAGCTGCAGGAAGCATCGCAGGCAGCCGCGGCATTATTGCGCAGGTAGATATACCCAAAACCATTTTTCCCTATGCCACCATACAGGTAACGGCCTATAAGGAAATTCCCGTCATGCTGATGTTGATGGGGTTGTGCATGATCTATGGCTATATGCCCGGATGGGATTGGCTGTGGCTTATCCCTTTGATTTTTGTACTCTACCTGTTGATTGTCCTTTTCAGCCTGATATTTGCGCTGCTGGTTTGCTACGCCGACGATGTGCGTATGCTGATTAGTATGCTGATGCTGTTCCTGATGTTTGTCAGTGGAATATTTTTCGATATAACAGATATATCCCAGCCTATGCAGGGCTACCTGATGATTTTTAATCCGCTAACCTTTGTGTGTGACAGCTATCGAAAAGTGCTGATGCATAAAGGGAGCTACAGTATGGTTCATCTGTGGTGGCTGATAGCTTTCTGCTTAACAGGCATAGCAATCATGCATTTTGTTTACCGCAAACTGAGCCGGTCGATAGCATCCAGGGTGGTCAACGCATGAGCGAAAAAAGCATCATCCTGTCTGCCCAGGATATTCATTTCACATACAAAGCCCAGCGTGGATTGTTTAAATCCTTTACGCATCATGCATTGCGTGGAATCAGCTTCGACCTCTATCGAGGTGAAACCATGGGCATTCTTGGCAGAAATGGCGGCGGAAAAAGTACACTCCTGCGCATTCTGGCGGGCATTATCAATCCCACCAAAGGTAAAGTGGAGTGTGCGCCCAGTGTCACCCGCGCTTTGCTGACGCTCGGCTTGGGCTTTATGCCCAATATCAGTGGCCGAGAAAACGCCGTCTATTCCGCCATGCTGCAAGGCATGTCGCGCAAAAAAGCGAAGTCCATAGTGCCGCAAATAGAAGCCTTTTCCGAACTGGGAGAGTTTTTTGACCAACCGGTAGAAACCTATTCTTCAGGTATGAAAGCGCGTTTGGGCTTTTCTACTGCGCTGATGACTGAAGTCGATATCTTGCTGATTGATGAGGTTCTGAGTGTTGGCGATGCCCAGTTCAAAAAGAAAGCCGAAGCGGCCATGCTTGACAAGATTGGGGGAGATCAAACGGTGATCTTTGTTTCCCATAACACAGATCAGGTAAACAAGCTCTGCGACAGAGCTATCTGGATTGAGGATGGAGTAATACGCGAACAGGGGCACACAGAAACCATATCGCACCATTACAACCTGTATATGCAGGAATTGCATCACAAGGTGCGGGACCTGGACACCATAAAAGCCTGAACCAAAGGTACATCATGAATCTGCTACTAACGCTCTATCAAACACCCGCATGGAACTCGCTTATAGAGCAGCTAAGCTTGCCGGAAACCAATCTGCTGAAGCCAGTACAAACTCCTGCTGAACTACAACAGCTCAGTAAAAAACTGGAACAGAATCAAACTCTATGGATAGGCTACGTACAGGCGGAGCATCACCTGGCAAATGCAGTAGAACAGGGAAAGCAGTTAAATGCTGCAGCTAAAGAATGGCAACAGATCACCCAAACATTGCTGACGCAGCAGGCACAAAATCGCCAACAGCTGAAACTCTTCAATATCCACCAGGCGTTGATAAATCCTGAAACCCTTACCCGGTGTCTGCTAACGGGCGAGGTCCAGCCGACAAATCATACCACTTCATCTGATAGTCTCAGTTTGCTTGCTGCGTGTCAGTATGTAGCTCAAACAGAACAACTAAGGCAGCTTAACCTGAAATTGCAGGCATCAGCATTACCTCTGGCAGAAAGCGAAAGCCTCAGCCTGGATATAGAGGCAATTCTATTGCAAAACCAATCTGCATTGGAGAAAACGAAAAAGGAATGTCAGGATGCTCTTGATGAGCTAAAAGCAAAAAATAAAAATCTGGAATCTGCGCTAAAAGAAACCAGTGAAGAGCGCGATCTTATACTGCAGCAATTACACCTTGTACAAGAAGAACTGGAGCGCTATTACAACCAGATTAAGGAGCAAGAACAACAACACAAGCATGCCTTGTTGGCAAGGGATAAGCAGCACGCCAGAGACATAACCCGGCTGGAGCAGCAGGTTCGTCAATTAAAGACCCGCGCAGCCAGCGCCGAATACGCGGGTCAACTCATACAGAAAGAACTGGATCAAATGAAAAATTCCCGGTTCTGGAAAACGACAGCACCAGTACGTGCGCTAAAGAAATATGTGCGACCGGAAGATAAAAGCCAGGAAGAATTACAGCAACGGGCGGGCTTGTTGCTTACCTCGGAATATTTTGATGTTGACTGGTATTTGGCCCATTACCCCGATGTGGCCGCAAGCGGTATGAATCCGGCGGAACATTACTTGTTATTTGGCGGTAAAGAAGGTCGTCTCCCCGGCCCATTATTCGATGGCAACTGGTATCTGCAGCAATATCCGGATGTGGCAGAAGCAGATATAAATCCCCTGCTTCATTTTGTGATGTTTGGTCAAGCTGAAGGTCGCAACAGATCACCGGTAATGCTGCAGAATATTGCCCA
>ENA-UOVV01000385-UOVV01000385.1-compost-metagenome-genome-assembly--contig:-NODE-385-length-56597-cov-74.668370_pt1 | contig 56597 bp, 44 predicted proteins | sample MGYA00238155_ERZ761577 | MGnify/ENA primary metagenome ERZ761577 (study PRJEB28898, sample SAMN06268775) | compost metagenome | isolation source: Emeryville, CA | place: USA:Emeryville, CA | collected... | reverse complement strand
CCCGAAGTTGGACTCGAACCAACGACCCCCTGATTAACAGTCAAGTGCTCTAACCAGCTGAGCTATTCGGGCGAGCCGCGCATTTTCTTCCGGCTTGGCGGGTCCGTCAAGCACCTGCGGCACGAATGCAGGCAGTCGCAGCTTCCGCGGTCGGCGTTCCATGACGGATGCGGCCCGACATGCTGACCACCAGCGTCGTCGCGCCTGCCACACCGCTTGCCGGGTCACATACGGTAAGGGTGACGTTGGTTCCGCTCACGCTGCCGTCGGGACGGTATCCGACGCGCAGACGCCCGGGCGTGCCGAGAATCGCGACGCCGCGACGCGCCTGTTCAGCTGCCAGCAACGGTTCATCTTCCGAACGCATGCCATCGCGATCCCGATCGACGAAGACGATCCAGCCGTGGTGCCACCGCGTGCTTCGGTCGCATGCGGCGGAATCCGAACTCGGACATGCGGTCACTGCCGCGTTTCGCCCGACTGCCGCGAGGCGCGCCTGGTTGAGCGAAGTCTCGAGCAGGCCGCGCGCAGCCTCGGTCCGGGTGCGGCCGAACAACGAACCGAACGCAGGCAGCGCGATCATTGCCAGAACGGTGATGATGGCGATCGTCATCAGCAGCTCGACCAGCGTGAATCCCTTGTCGTGGCCATTCCCGGTCCTCATGTCCAAGCCTCCCGTGCGATGTTTCGCACATCCTCCGCGCACGAAACGAGACGGGCGACCTGCGAAACGCGCGCCGGCATGTAGGAAATCGCCGCATGTGTTCGCGCGATTTCTTCGGCGCGGACGCGGCCCGGCGTACACCTGACACAAGGATGCGCTGCGTGCCGACCGGGTTGCCGGTACCGTGGCTCCGTCCCACACGTCGGGCATGCCGGGTTCCGGTTCGGACCGCCCGCCTACAATCGAGGATCAGGAGTTGCCCATGTCGGAACGCTTCCAGTTGGTGTCACCGTTCAAGCCGGCTGGCGACCAGCCCGCCGCGATCGCCCGCCTGACGGAAGGGTTCGAAGCGGGCCTGGCGCACCAGACGCTGCTCGGCGTCACCGGATCGGGCAAGACATTCACGATCGCCAATCTGATCGAGCGCGTCCAGAAACCCACGCTCGTGATGGCGCCGAACAAGACGCTGGCCGCGCAGCTCTACGGCGAGTTCAAGGAGTTCTTTCCGCACAACGCGGTGGAGTACTTCGTGAGCTACTACGACTACTACCAGCCGGAAGCCTACGTTCCTTCGAGCGATACCTACATCGAGAAGGACGCATCGATCAACGACCACATCGAGCAAATGCGACTGGCCGCAACCAAGGCACTGCTGTCCCGGCCGGATGCGCTGATCGTCGCGACCGTTTCGGCGATCTACGGCCTCGGCGACCCCGACGATTATCTGTCGATGCGCCTCATCCTCGCGCGCGGCGAACACACGGACCAGCGCAAGCTCATCCGGCACCTGACGGAACTGCAGTACACGCGCGGCGACATGGAACTCCGGCGCGGCAGCTACCGCGTGCGCGGGGAGACGATCGACGTGTTCCCCGCCGAATCGGAAACCGAGGCGCTGCGAATCGAGCTGTTCGATGGCGAGATCGAGAACCTCTCGCTGTTCGACCCGCTGACGGGTGCCGTGCTGCGCAAGATGCCCCGCTACGTCGTCTATCCGAAGACGCACTATGCGACGACGCGCGAGAGCGTGCTGAACGCGATCGAGACGATCAAGACGGAGCTCAAGGATCGCCTCGAATACCTGTACCGCGAGAACAAGCTGGTCGAGGCGCAGCGTCTCGACCAGCGCACGCGCTTCGACCTCGAGATGATGGCCGAGGTCGGCTACTGCAACGGCATCGAGAACTATTCGCGGCATCTCACCGGACGCCAGCCGGGAGAACCGCCGCCCACGCTGTTCGACTACCTGCCGCCCGACGCGCTGCTGGTGGTCGACGAGTCGCACGTGACCATTCCGCAGATCGGCGCGATGTACAAGGGCGACCGCTCCCGAAAGGAGACGCTGGTCGAATTCGGGTTCCGCCTGCCGAGCGCGCTGGACAACCGGCCGTTGCGCTTCGGCGAATGGGAGGAACGGGCACCGCGAACGGTGTTCGTGTCCGCCACCCCGGGGCCATACGAGCTCGCGAAGTCGGACGGCACCATCGTCGAGCTCGTCGTCCGGCCGACCGGCCTGGTCGATCCGCGCATCGAGATCCGCCCTGCACGCACGCAGGTCGACGACCTGCTTTCCGAGGCAAACACGCGCATCGCGCAGGGCGATCGCGTGCTGGTGACCACGCTCACCAAGCGGATGGCCGAGAATCTCACCGAGTACCTCGACGAGCACGGCATCCGCGTGCGCTACCTGCACTCGGACATCGACACGGTGGAGCGCGTCGAGATCCTGCGCGATCTCCGGCTTGGAACGTTCGACGTGCTGGTCGGCATCAACCTGCTGCGCGAGGGGCTGGACATGCCGGAGGTGTCGCTGGTCGCGATCCTGGACGCCGACAAGGAAGGCTTCCTGCGCTCGACCGGCTCGCTGATCCAGACGATCGGACGCGCAGCGCGCAATCTGCGCGGCACGGCGATCCTCTATGCGGACACGATCACTCGGTCGATGCGGGCCGCAATCGACGAAACCGAGCGGCGGCGCCAGAAGCAGCTCGCCTGGAACGAGGCCAACGGCATCGTTCCCCGGTCCGTCGTGCGCAAGATCACGGACGTGATGGAAGGCGCACGTGCCGATGGTGCGGCATCCTCGCGCACGCGCGGCGGCAAGGCGCGCAAGATCGCCGAGCCGGCCACCGATTACCGCACGCTGACCCCCACGCAGGTCGCCGAGCGCATCCGCCAGATCGAGGCGCGCATGTACAAGCATGCGCAGGACCTCGAATTCGAGGACGCCGCTCGCCTCCGCGACGAAATCGCCCGCGTGCGCGAGCAGGGGCTCATCGGCTGATCGCGACGCGTCAGTCCGCGTGCACGCGGTAGCAGGGTACGTACTCCGCGCCGGGCAGCTTCATGCGGCGCTGTTCCACGAAGCTCGCGAGCAGCCCATCCAGCGCCTGCATCACGTCGCGATCGCCGTGGAGGTCGAATGGCCCGTTGCGCTCGATCGAGCGGATCCCATCGACTTTCACGTTGCCGGCGACGATGCCGGAGAAAGCGCGGCGCAGATTCGCGGCGAACTCGTGGGCCGGCTGGTCGCGGTGAAGGTTCAGCGCCGACATCGCCTCGTGCGTCGGCACGAACGGATGCTGGAACGGATCCTCGATGCGCAACGCCCAGTTGAAGAAGAATGCATCGTTGTTGTCGAGCCGATAGTGCCGCACGCGCTCCACGCCCTTGCGGACCTGGCGCGCCACCTCGACGGGATCGTCCACGACGATGCTGTAGTGCTGCGCCACTTCGTCTCCGAGCGCAAGTCGCAGGAACCGGTCGATCTGCTCGAAGTAGCCGGCCGACCCCTTCGGGCAGGTGAACACGAGCGGAAACGGAAGATCGCGATTCTCGGGATGGAGCAGGATTCCCAGCAGGTAAAGGATCTCCTCCGCCGTGCCGACGCCGCCGGGGAACACCACGATCGCGTGGCCGATGCGGACGAATGCTTCGAGACGCTTCTCGATGTCCGGCATGATCACGAGATGGTTCACGATCGGATTGGGGGACTCCGCCGCGATGATCCCGGGTTCGGTGATGCCGATGTAGCGATTGCGACGGCGACGCTGCTTGGCATGTGCGAGATTCGCGCCCTTCATCGGCCCCTTCATCGCGCCCGGGCCGCAGCCGGTGCAGATGTCGAACGTGCGCAGCCCGAGTTCGTAGCCGACGCGCTTCGTATAGAGATATTCGTCGCGCGAAATCGAATGGCCGCCCCAGCACACGACGAGATTGGGCTCCAGATTGGGCGTGAGGATGCGAGCGTTGCGCAGGATCTCGAACACGGCGTGCGTGATCCCGGCCGAGTCGGTCAGGTCGAAGCGGCCCGCCTCGATCTGCGTGGAAACGTAGACGATGTCGCGCACCACGGCGAACAGCAGTTCGCTGATTCCGCGAATGATGCGCCCGTCGACGAATGCGTTGGCCGGCGCGTTGATCAGTTCCAGCTTGACGCCGCGATCCTGTTGCAGGATCTGGATGTCGAAATCGACATAGCGCTCCAGCAGTTCGCGCGCATCATCGGTAACGCTGCCCTGCGTCAGAACCGCCAGCGCGCATCGCCGCAACAGCTCGTGCAGGCCGCCGCCACCGGCATCACGCAGGCGCGCGACCTCGTGCCGCGACAGCACGTCCAGACCAGCCACCGGAGAGATGCGCGCATTGATCGTGTGCGTTTCCTTCGAATCCCGACTCATCGTGTTTCCATTCGCGCCGCTCGTGCGGCAAGGGACGCAAACCTACCTTCCCTTCGGAAAAAAGCAAACGGCCGGCACAGGGCCGGCCGTTTGCAGACACCGGATGGGGCGATCAGAACTCGTAGCGGAAGGTCAGCATCGCCGACCAGCGCGAAACCACGCGCGACGGGTACGCGCTGCTTGCGTCGTACTCGCTGAGCTCCTCCCACGACGGGTTGCTGTCGCTTCCCAGATTGTAGGTGTAGGTCCCGTCCGGGTTGACCGTCGCCAGGCGAGCAAGATAGCGGGTGTTGTCCGAGAACGTCTCGCCCATCGTCTTGCCCCACGAGCTGTTGAGCAGGTTCAGCACGTTGTAGATGTCGAGGCGGATGATCGACTTGTGCTCCCGGAACAGACCCGGCAGTTCCTGCTGGATGCCGAGATCGAGCTGGTTCACCCACGGATACCGATCCGCGTTGCGCCCCGCGATCTCGCCGCGATGCGAGCTCAGATAGTCGTGCGAGTCGATGAACTCGTGGAACGCCGCGATCTGCTCGGCCGTTGCATTTCCGAAGCTCACGATCGGATCGTTGACCAGCGGAATGTAGGCCGGATCCTGGAAGATGCCGTCGCCGTTCGTGTCGCCGTTGATGGTCCAAGTGTACGGCAGACCGGAATGGCCGTTGTAGTACGCCGAGATGCTGGTCTTGTAGTCGCCGAAGAACGCCTTCTCCCAGCCGAGCGTCAGCTTGACCGATTCGCGGATGCTGCGTCCGGCCGTGGTCGCGATCTCCTGATTCGGATTCACGCGCGACACGTACTGGTAGCTCGACCACGCCTGCGAACTGCCGTCCGAGGCGACCTCGTCCGCATCCGTGTACGTGTAGCTGAGGCTGCCGAACCAGTTGTCCGACAGCGGCTTGCGCAACGACAGCGTGATCGCGTTGGCGGCGCCGATCTTGGTGTTGCTCAGGACGGTCGAGTTGGTCGTGAAGTTCGGATTCGCTCCGCACGTGCGGTTGCTGCTGCTCATGTTTCCGAGCTCGCACCAGAAGTACTGGCGGCCATCGGCAAGCGTGCCCTGTGCCGGCCCGAGGTTGAGCGCCTTGTAGAACACCGCGTCCTCGGCTTCGATCCGCTGGTATTCCGCAGTCGCGATCAAGCCCATCCACGGCAGTTCGTGGTCGTAACCGAGGCTGATCTTCATGACCGTCGGCAGCTTGAAGTCGGGATCGATGGAGTCGATCTGGTACGACGGGGTACCGCCAGCCGGGATGTTCTGGTTGTACGGATCCGGAGAGAACGGAGCCGAGGCCGGATCGAACGAACGATACGACAGCGACGTGACGCCGTTGTTCTGGTACGGGTTGGCCATCCAGACGAACGGCGGAACGCTCTGGAACAAGCCGATGCCGCCACGCAACTGGGAATAGCGCTCGGTATCGAACATGTAATTGAACGACAGGCGCGGCAGGATCACCTTGTTGCGGCTGCTGAGCTTGTAGTCGTTCGGGAAGCCGAACGCCTCCTCGAAGCCCGGCGTGCGGACCGGCGCCTTGTTCGCGCGCGGGATGTTCATGCGGACACCGTAGGTCAGCGAGAGCTGGTCGGTGACCTGCCAGGTATCCTGGATGAACGGGCTGAACTGGCTGTAGACCAGCGCCGCAGCCGTGTCGGCCTCGGTGTAGCCGGGCGCCGGGCGGCGCAGGTTGTACACGTCGTAATTTCCCGCGGCGAAGTCCTCGAGGCTTTCGAACACGTACGAACCGTGCAGATCGCGTCCGTACAGGTTGTACACGTCGTTGCGGAGGTAGTCGAGGCCGCCCTTGATCGTGTGATCACCGGCGTAGTACGTGCCGACGAGCGACAGCGTGTACTTCTCCGTGTTGATCTGGTTCTCGTGGCGGTTGTTGTCCTCGCCGAGGAAGATGGAGCCGCCTTCCGCCGTCTCGATCTCGATCTCGGGCTGGTTGATCGGGTTGCCGTTGATCTGGTCGAACTTCTGGTGGCTCAGCTTGATCTCGGTGGTGAAGTTCTCGGTCCAGTCGCTGAAGAGCTGCGCCGAGATGTTCTTCGTCTTGTTGTTGATGTTGTACCAGTGACTCGACAGCACGACGGTGTCGGAGTACGCGTCGTACGGCGACGGGCGGAACTCCTCGGTCTGCTGGAACGTCAGGCTGGCGCGATGGAGATCGTTGATGTTCCAGTCCACCTTGGCCAGATAACGCTTGTTCTCGAGATTGACGCCGGTGCTCCCATAGGTTCCGGGATACAGGCCCAGGTCGCTGGCGATGTCGATCGCCTGCTGGACCTCGTCCATCGTGACGTTGCCGTTGGCGATGCCGTCGGACGAGGAAGCGCCGCCGAAGTCCGTGATCTTCTGCTTCTCGAACGAGGCGAAGAAGAACAGGCGATCCTTGACGATCGGGCCGCCCAGGGTCACGCCATACGTCGTGTCCTTGTCGAACAGGTCGTAATCCTCGCCATCGCGGCTGCCGACCATGTCCTCGGCGTTCTTGTATACGTAATACGCCGAGCCGTGGAAATCGTTGGTACCGGACTTGGTCACCGCGTTGATCGTCGCGCCCACCGTGTCGGCGGTCACGTCGTAGTCGGAAACCTTGATGTCGTAGGCGGCGATCGTGTCGACCGAAATCGGCGAGCCGGTATACGGCATGCCGTTGCTGTTCAGGCCGAAGGGGTCGCCCTGCGACAGGCCGTCGACGGAAATCGTGTTGTAGCGATTGTTGAGGCCCGCGACGGAAATCGCGCCGCCACCCTGGTCGATCACGGTGATACGCGGATCGAGGCGGGCAACGTCGTCGAGCGAACGGCTCGTCTGCGGCGTGAGCTCGAGTTCCCGACCGAGGACCGAGGTTCCGACGCCCTTGTTCTCCGCACCGAACAGCATGTCGCCGGCCGAGCTCGTGACCTCGATGGTATCGAGCATCTGGTCCGGCGCACCGAACTCGACGTTGACGCTGTTCGCATCGCCGAGGCGCAGGTAGACGTCCTCTTCGACGTCCGTCTGACCGCCCTTTTCGATCGTGATGCGGTACGGTCCGCCGACGCGCAGGCCGCGGGCGCTGAAACGACCGTTCTCATCCGTGACGGTCCGGCTGACCGTGCCGGACTCGGCGTGCAGGATCGTGACTTCGGCTCCCGCGACCGGGGCGCCAGTCGACTCGACCACGCGACCACCGAGGGAGGCGGATGTTTGCTGGGCGTACACAGGCGCAGCAGCGACAAGCGCAATCGTGAGCGCCAGTGCAAGCTTGGCTTTCTTCGGCATGAGCATGGAGAAGCACCCTATCTGCAGGAAGTGGATTACAAGGAAAGAAGTTGATGCGCGCGACCGGGAGCGTCGAAGGCCGATGCGGTAACTCGGCGCCCCCCTGAATGCCGATCGCAAGCATTAGCGGGATTTTAACCGCAGTTCATGACAGATTTCTAACATTCTGCGCCGCTTTTCGACGCGCGGGCACATCCGCGGACTTCCGGTTGTTCCACGGATGCGGCATCGCATCATGCTTTCAATGACTTGGCCGAAAAACCTGACGTGAATCCTCCACGTAGCGCCGACGCTTGGCCGGTACCATCCGGCCCAGCTCCAGCCTGACGAGCCCGTCCACGCAACCGGCGAATGCCGGATCGACGCCGAAATCCAGGAAGCGGATGCCCTCCGGCTCGCACAGATCGACATACTGGCGGTAGAGCACGGGGATGGTTGCGCCGAGCACCTGCAGGCGAGCCTGAAGCCGCGCGAAAGCCTCGTCCCGGTCACGACCATCCCACAGCAGACGACTTTCGCGGACGATTGCATCCGACACGTGAAACGGATTGCGCGCCCTCGCCAGTCCGTCGGCATCGCCGTGAAAATGACGGTGGTATTGCACGATCCACTCCCGTGCCTCGATCGGCAATGCAGCACTGAGGCTGACCGGGCCGAACAGGTAGCGAACCTGCGGCCGCGCCCGCAGGTAGGCACCGATGCCCTGCCAGAGATAGTCAAGGCTGCGTGAACCCCAGTACGCGGGCTGCACGAAACTGCGCCCCAGTTCGATCGAATCCGCAAGGAACGCATCGGCCCCCGGCGCGAACTCGAACAGGCTCGCCGAGTACAGCCCATCCATTCCGCGCTCGCGCAGGATGGTGCCGACCTCGCCGATCCGGTACGCGCCGACGATCGCCAGCGCCATCTCGTCCCAGAGGACGAGATGGCGGTAGTGCAGGTCATAGCGGTCGATGTCGCGCCGGCTCCCCGTGCCCTCGCCCACGCGTCGGAACGCGATCTCGCGCAGGCGGCCGATTTCGCGCAGAACCGGATCGTCCGCGGCGGTATCCACCAGCAGGATGGACTTGCCGTCGCGGGTACGCCCCAGCGTCTCGGCCGACGCGAGAGATGCGCGCAGCGCCCGCGCAGGCTCGGGGTGCGCGATCGCGGTCGAAGTCTCGAACACGGCGGGGCGCCGCCGCGGCAGGCGATAAACGTGCCGCCGCATGTGCGCCGCGATGCGGCGAACCTCCATGCCGTCCCGATTCAAGGCGGAACACGGCACCAGACCGCCGACCTGGAAATCGATGCGCGCGCGGGCGGCACCGAACATCTCGCGTGCCAGCAGCAGCGACGCCAACGGACGCGCAAGCATCGACACGCCGTAGAACATCGGAGAATTCTGCGCGGCGACATGCACCGGCAGCACCGGCGCGCCGCTGCGCTGAGCCAGTCGCACGAATCCGGGCGACCAGGCGCCATCGCGGATGCCGCGCGCCCCCATGCGCGACACCTCGCCGGCAGGGAACACGATCAGCGCCTGCCCGGCCTCCAATGCGCGGTGCGCCTCTCGCAGCCCGCGGACCGCGTTGCCGCTCCCGAACACCGGCAGCGGCAGCAACATCGGAGCAAGCGGCTTGAACTGGAGGAGGACGTCGTTGGCGAGGATCCGCACGTCGCGGCGCACCGACCCGACCAGATGCACCAGCGCGAGCGCATCCAGCGCGCCGAGGGGATGATTCGCGACGATGACCACGCGCCCTTCGACCGGGATGTTCTCGCGGTCGGTGTTGGCGACCCGATAGCCGACATCGAGCTTCTCGAGCACGCGCTCGACGAACGCGAAGCCCGACAGCTCGCCGATCTCCGCGAGTGCGGCATTGATCCGCTCCTCGCAGGCGATGCGCCGGAGCAGCGTCACGACAGGCTGCGCGAAGCTGCGCGCCGGACCGGCCGCGAGCCGCGGGAACTTCTCATAGAAACTGCGCTCGACGCTGATCACGGCCACCTCCGGGGTGGCGCGACGCTACCCCGCGCGTGTTACAGCCGTATGCACGCGATCACGCCGTCGCATGACGGACATAGGCAACCACGCCGTCCAGGAACATCTGCACGGAAAGCGCCACCAGCAACATGCCCATCAGTCGCTCCAGCGCGGTCAGCACGCTGCGCCCAAGCCAGCGATACAGATAGGTGGAGGACAGCAGGATCAGCGCGGTCGCGAGCCATGCGAGGAACAGCGCCACGCTCCAGCCGACCGTCTTGCCGGGATTGCTGTTGGCCAGCAGCATCACCGCGGCCATCGTCGAGGGGCCCGCCACCGCCGGAATCGCCAGCGGCACGATGAACGGCTCGCCATCCGACTCGCCGAAGATGCCGTGCTCCGGCGGGAAGATCATCCGCACACCGATCAGGAACAGCACGATGCCGCCGGCGATGCTGACCGACTCCTGCTTGAGCTGAAGCAGCTGCAGCACGTAACGGCCCGCGAACAGGAACACGAACAGCACGACCAGGGCAATCAACAGCTCGCGCACCAGCACGTGCGCTCGGCGCGGCGCGGGGACGTTGCGCAGCAGGCTCAGGAACAACGGAATGTTCCCGAGCGGATCCATGATCAGGAACAGCAGGATGCCCGCCGACAAGGTGCTCATCGAGTGTTCCATGCGAGGTTACCCACCAGTTCCGGAACAGGAAGAATCGGATGCGCGAAGGGGAGTCGCGGCGCCGCGGTCGGCGCGCAGACTCACGGTCTCAGGTCGATGACGGCACCGCGCGTGCCGCTGCCATCCGCGAGAACCCCCGCAATGACCCCGGCAGCGAAATCGGGCTCCGGGTGTGCCAGCGTGTTTTCGCCATAGTATGCCGCTCGACGCAGCTTGGTGCGCATCGGACCCGGGAGCACCGCGTGCGTGCGGACGCGCGTGTTCTCGGTTTCCTCGTGCACGATCGATGCGAACCCGGCGAGCGCATGCTTGGATACGCCGTACCCGCCCCAGAACGCATTGCCCGTCCGCACCGGATCATCCAGCACGAACACGACCGCCGGATCCATGCCTTCGCGCAGCAACGGCAGGCAGGCGCGCGTGAGCAGGAATGGCGCGGTGACGTTCACGTGCAGGGCCGTCGCCCACTCTTCCGGCGTCTGCTGCTCGAACGGCTGCAGCGAATCGAAATGCACGGCGGCATGGACGATGCCGTCGAGGCGACCGAACTCGCGCTGCAGGGTCGCGGCGAGATCGTCGTGGTCCTTCGGCGTCGCACCGAGCAGATCCATCGGATAGATCCCGGGCTGCGGCGCGCCGGCCTGCATGATCTCGTCGTGCAGCGATTCGAGCATGCGCACGCGGCGCCCGAGCAGTACCGCCGTGGCACCCGCCCTTGCCACGGCGCGCGCGGTTGCGCTGCCGAGGCCGCCACCGCCCCCCGTCACCAGCACGACCCGTTCGCGCAGCGAATCCGCTGCGGCAGCCGGCAGCGTCGCGGGTCGTATCGTGACCAGCAAGCGATCAGACCTTGCGCGTGTCCTGCACGAGCTTGGCGAGTTCGCCGGACTCGTACAGGTCGAGCGTGATGTCGCAGCCGCCGATCAATTCGCCGTTGATGAACAGTTGCGGGAACGTCGGCCAGTTCGAGTAGCGCGGCAGGTTGGCGCGCACTTCGGGATCCTCGAGGACATTGATCGAGTGGAACTCGGCCCCGACGGCCTTGAGCGCCTGCGCAGTGCGACTGGAGAAGCCGCACATCGGAAACTGCGGCGTACCCTTCATGAACAGCACGATCGGATGCGCTGCCAGCGTGGTCTTGATGCGTTCGATGACGTCCATTGCGGTTCCTGAAAGGAGGCTCATGCACCGCTACGTGCACAGCCGCTCATGATAGCACCGCGCGCCATGTCCACTGCCTGCACCGGCGCCTCACGGGGCACCCCGGAAATCACGCTCCGGTCAGCGGGCCGCATGCGTGCGCCTGCTACACTGCCGCGCCCTACCCATCGGCAAGGAGTCTTCCCATGGCGATCGAACTGCCTCCCCTCCCGTGGGCGCGCGATGCGCTGGCCCCGCACATCTCCGCTGAAACGATCGACTACCACTACGGCAAGCATCATCAGGCCTACGTCACGAACCTCAACAACCAGATCAAGGGCACCGAGTTCGAGGACATGACCCTCGAGGACATCATCCGCAAGTCTTCCGGCGGGATGTTCAACAACGCAGCCCAGGTGTGGAACCACACCTTCTACTGGAACTGCCTCAAGCCCGATGGCGGCGGCGAGCCGGGCGGACGCCTCGCGGACGCGATCAACAAGGCGTTCGGCAGCTTCGAGGCATTCAAGGAAGAGTTCACCAAGACATGCGTCGGCACGTTCGGCTCGGGCTGGGGCTGGCTCGTGCAGCGCCCGGATGGCGGCCTCGCGCTCGCAAGCACGTCGAACGCGGCCACGCCGCTCACCGGCACCGACACCGCGCTCCTGACCTGCGACGTCTGGGAGCACGCGTACTACATCGACTACCGCAACGCGCGCCCGAAGTACGTGGAGGCGTTCTGGAATCTGGTGAACTGGGACTTCGTTGCCGACCAGATGAAGTGACGAGGTCGATGGATCGTCCGCGGCATGCCGCGGACGATCCCCGTGGCGCCCGCGGTGATGGCGGATGGCCTGCCGACTCAGGTCTTCGCCAGCGCCGCGATCACCGGCGCCACCTGCGCACCGCGTCCCATGGCATCGGCCACGCGCGAGAGCCGGCCGGCAAGCTCTGCGGCATCCGCAGCGCAGAACGTCGCATGGCCGACCTTGCGGCCGGGGCGCGCGGATTTCCCGTAGTCGTGCCAATGCGCACGCGGCTCCGCCAGCACCGCAAGCGCATCCGGCAGATCCCCGACCCAATTGAGCATCGCGTGGATGCCGAGCGCGGAGGTATCGCCAAGCGGCAGGCCGAGCACCGCGCGCACATGGTTCTCGAACTGGCTGGCCGCAGCACCTTCGATGGTCCAGTGCCCGGAGTTGTGCACGCGCGGCGCCATCTCGTTGGCCAGGACGCGTTCGCCGCAGACGAAAAGCTCGAGCGCGAAGGTGCCGACGTAGTCCAGCGCCTCCGCCAGGCGCCTGGCATGCGCGAACGCGCGCGGCGCAAGCACATCCGCGTGCGGCGCGGGCGCGAGGCTGGCCGAAAGGATGCCGTCCGCGTGCCAGTTCTGCGTCAGCGGCCAGGCACGGAACTCGCCGTCGCGCGCACGCACGGCGATCACCGAGACCTCGCGGTCGAACGGCACGAACGCCTCGAGAATGGCCGGCGCACCGGCCAGCGCATCCCACGCGGCGTCGACGTCCGCTTCGGACTTCAGCCGGAACTGGCCCTTCCCGTCATAGCCCAGCCGCCGCGTCTTGAGGATCGAGGGCGCACCGATCCGGCGTAGCGCTTGCGCGAGTTCATCGCGACTGTCGACCGCCAGGAAGGACGGCGTGTCGAGGCCGATCTCGCGGAACAGCGTCTTCTCTGCGAGCCGGTCCTGCGAGATGGCCAGCGCACGCGGATTCGGCGACACCCGCGTCCGCTCCGCCAGCCACCGCGCGGTATCCGCCGGGACGTTCTCGAAATCGAACGTCGCCACGTCCACGCGGCGCGCGAAGTCGGACAGCGCGTCGAAATCGCGCCAGTCCGCACGCAGAAGCGGCGCGACCTGTGCCGCGCACGCATCCTCGGCACTGTCCACGACGAGGAACCGGATGCCGAGCGGCGCGCCGGCCAGCGCGAGCATGCGCGCGAGCTGACCGCCACCGAGAACGCCTACCGTCGACATGTCAGCTGCTTCTCCGAACGCATCGCTCCCCGCGACCGACCGCGGGCACAAGCCTCTTCCATCCGCCGCCATCGCCACGCGCAAGCCGCAGGCGGCCCCTGCCGACGGACGTGCGGGGACCGATCATGCGTGATCGCGCGGATCGGGATGGGCCAGCACGCCGGCGGTCTGTTCCTCGCGGAACCGGTCGAGCCGTGCCGCAATGCCGGGATCGCGGATCGCGAGGATCGCGGCCGCATGCAGTGCCGCATTGACCGCGCCGGCGTGTCCGATCGCGAAGGTGGCGACCGGCACACCGGCTGGCATCTGCACGATGGAAAGCAGCGAATCGAGCCCGTTCAACGCGCGCGACTGGACCGGCACGCCGAGCACCGGAACCCGCGTCTTGGCCGCGAGCATGCCGGGCAGGTGCGCCGCGCCGCCGGCTCCGGCAATGATCGCCGCGAAACCGCGCGAGGCCGCGCCGGATGCGTAGTCGAACAGGAGATCGGGCGTTCGGTGCGCGGAAACCACGCGCACCTCGTGATCGACGCCGAGCTTGTCGAGCGTTTCGGCGGCGCCGCGCATCGTCTCCCAGTCCGAGCGCGACCCCATCACGACTCCGATGCGAAGTTGTCCGGCCGTGCGTTTCGTCATGGTCGTACGCCGTGCAAACCGGTATTGTACGCCCATCCGCTCCGTCGCGACCCCTCCGATGGACCCCAGATTGCTCGACATCCTGTGCTGTCCGCTGACGCGCCTGCCCCTGCGCGCGCTTGGTGATCGGGAGCTTGCCCTGCTCAACCAGTCGATCGGCAGCGGCACCGTACGCTGCGGCAACGGCACGACGGTGTCGCAACCGATCGAAGCCGCGCTGGTCACACGCGACGGCTCGACGATCTACCGGATCGACGATGGCATCCCGGTGCTGCTCGCGGACGAGGCGATCGCCGCCTCGCAGCTCGCGGAGCAAGGTCCTTGAGGGGGCCGGCCATGCATCGTCGCGAACCGCATGCCCGTGCTGACGGGATCCGGCCTTCCCGCCGCACGGAACGGGCGAGCAAGGCATCGTGGAGGGCGCGTCGATGAACACCGCGAACGACAAGCCGAACGTGGTCGACCTGCAGGCCCGCAGCCAGGGCAGCAACGGGATCGACCGTGTCGGCGATCTCGTGAAGCTGGTGCGCACGGTTTCGCTTGCACGCATCACATCGCTGGTCGGCACCTTGTTCGACAACGTCGACGACGCGCTTTTCGACCTTGCCGAACGGGCTGGCAGCAATGCCGCGCAGACCGAGTACTTCGACGGCATGCGCGAGGTCCGCAAGAAGCGGCAACTCGTCGAGCGCCTGTTCAACGAGCAGACGGCCAAGGCGTTCACCGACTTCGCCGCCGGCAAGCTGAAACCGATCAGGCCGGAAGTCGCCGCCCAGCCGGAAGGCAATGGCGGCCTGTCGCTGGTCGACGACCTCGAACTGGAAGACTCGCTTGCGGTGAGCAGCATGGTCGCCAAGGCGGAGGGCCGCCTGCAGCGCGCGCTGTTCCAGGTCAACCAGCGCCTGTCGGTGATTGCCGGAGGCGCCAAGGTGGAGGATGCCAGCAACCCGATCGGACCGGCCGTTCTGGCCAATGCGTTCCGCATCGCGATTCGCGAGTTCGACGTCAACATCCAGGTCAAGCTCATCATCTACAAGCTGTTCGACCGCTACGTCATGGCCGGACTCGAGCCGATCTACGACGAGGTCAACGCGGAACTGATCCGCGCCGGCGTGCTGCCGCAGATCCGGCACGTTGCCGCGCGCGGCACGCGCGTCGCCCCGCCGGCACCGCACGGCAGGACGTCCGGCACCGCGGGTGCACCCGGGAGTCTCCCGGATGAGCCGGAGGTTTCCGGCGAGCTTCAGGCCGAGCTGTACCAGACCCTGCGCTCCCTGCTGGCCTCGCGCCACGGCAGCGACGCGGCGCACGAGCATGCCGCCGACGGCGCGGGCGCCGGCGGTGGCCCGGGTCTGAGCCCGACGGAACTGCTCAGCGCGCTGACCATCCTGCAGACGCAATCCGCCGCGATGCAGGCACGTGCCGAAAGCGTGTCGGACGCGGCGGAAACCGTGCAGCAGATCAAGCAGGAATTGCTCGAGCAGGTCGGCAAGCTGTCGGACGACGCGCGTGCGCGGCGCGTTTCCACGGCCGACGAGGACACGATCGACCTGGTCGGCATGCTGTTCGAGTACATCCTCGAGGACCGCAACCTGCCGGCACAGATGCAGGCGCTGTTCGGTCGGCTGCAGATTCCGTACCTCAAAGTCGCGATCATGGACAAGCACCTGTTCGCGCAGAAGACCCACCCCGCGCGCAAGTTGCTGGACCTCCTCGCGGATGCCGGCAAGAGCTGGACCGAGGACGCCGATCGCGACCATCGCCTGTACGACCGCATCCACGCATCCGTCGACACGGTCCTGCGCGACTTCGACGAGGACGTGGACGTCTTCGAGCGCGAACACGCGTCCTTCAGCAAGTTCATCGAGGACCATCGCCGTCGCGCGGATCTGACCGAGCAGCGCGCGGCGGAAGCCGCCCGCGGGCGCGAGCGGCTTCAGGAAGCCCGGCGCATCGCGGCACGCGAGATCCTCGCGCGCATCGAGAACCGCAACCTGCCGCCTGTCGTTCACACGGTTCTCGCGCGCCCCTGGGCCAACTACCTCGTCCTCACCCTGCTGCGGCAGGGCGAGAACTCCGACGAATGGCGCAGCGCGCTGCGTTTCGCCGACGAGTTCGTCTGGAGTGCGCAGCCGAAGATGAGCAGCAACGACATCAACCGCCTGCGCACACTGCTGCCCCAGCTCGAAAAGGCGCTGAGGCACGGGCTGGCGACGGTCGCCTATCACGACAGCGACGTGAAAAAGCTGATGGGCGAGTTGTCGACGTTCTACCGGCGCGTGCTGGACGGCGAGAAGGTGGAGACACGGTCGGCGAAGGACGTCATATCCGAAGGCGCTCCGGAAACCGCGTCCGGTGCCGGCGCCGGAACCGATGCGCCGACGACAGCCAGCCAGAGTCCGGTGGAGGAAGTCCTGCTTCACGACGTTCCGCTCGAGGAACCCGCCGCGCCGCCGGCGATCGACCAGGACGACGAATACCTGAACCTGGTGAAGGAGATGAAGGTCGGCTCATGGATCGAGTTCATCGGCGAGGACGACCAGCGCGAGCGAGCCAAGCTGTCGTGGATCAGCCCGATCAGCTCCAAATACCTGTTCGTGAACCGGCGCGGCCTGAAGGTGTGCGACAAGACCGTTGCGGCGCTCGCCGCGGAGCTGCGCGAAGGCCACGCCATCCTGCTCGAGGAAGTGCCGCTGTTCGACCGCGCACTGGACGCGATCGTCGCCCGCCTGCGACATGCCGGCGCACCCGAGGCGAACGTTCCGGGCACGCCGGCGAAAGGTTGATTCGCGCCCGCCCGCAGGAGCCCTTCGCATGAGCACGACGCATCCGACGCAACCGCCGGCCGTGCGGGCGCCCCTCCCGCCACGCGATGCGATCATCCGCGATGTCCGCGACGCACTGGCGGAGGACATCGGGAGCGGCGACGTCACGGCCGACCTGCTGCCGATCGACGCGATCGCGGATGCCACCGTCATCACGCGCGAAGCGGCCGTTCTGTGCGGGCAGGCATGGTTCGACGAATGCTTCCTCCAGGTCGATCCCGGCACGCGCGTGGAATGGCTCGCCGTGGACGGCGACCGGGTTGCGGCAGGGGCACTGCTGTGCCGGCTGCACGGCAATGCGCGTGCACTCGTGACGGCGGAGCGCACGGCGCTCAACTTCCTGCAGACGCTTTCCGGGACGGCAACCACGACGGCGGCCTATGTCGATGCGGTACGCGGCACGCGAACGAGAATCCTGGATACCCGCAAGACACTGCCGGGCCTGCGTGCCGCCCAGAAGTACGCGGTGCGTGCAGGCGGCGCCGTGAATCACAGGATCGGACTGTTCGACGCCGTGCTGATCAAGGAGAACCACATCGCCGCCGCCGGTTCCATCGGTGCCGCGATCGCGCGCGCGCGCGCGCTGCACCCGGACCTCCTGGTGGAAACCGAGGTCGAGGACTTCCGCGAACTGCGCGAAGCACTCGCCGCCGGCGCGGACCGGATCATGCTGGACGAGTTCGAGCTGCACGAACTCGTCCAGGCCGTCGCCGAAGCGGCCGGCCGGGTCCCCATCGAAGTGTCAGGGTCGGTGTCCCTGGAACGCGTGCGGGCTATCGCCGAGACCGGCGTCGACTATGTCTCGATCGGCGCGCTGACCAAGCACGTGCGCGCCATCGACCTGTCGATGCGCGTCACGATCGGAGGGCGCCACGAGGACGCCCGCACTCCGCCTCACAGCACGCCGAAGTAGTGCAGCGCGGCGCCCAGCACGACCAGCGCGCCGACCACGCCCATCGCGATCCACACCTTCTGCGCATTCGACGATGCCGAAGACGACTCGACCGGCGCCGGTGCCGGCGCACGCGCCGATGCCGCCTGCTGGCGCGCATCCATTCCGGGCGCGACGAGCAGGAAACGCACCGTGTCGAGCCGTAGCTCCTCGCCCGGACGAAGCAGCCCGCTGGGCAGGCGCTGGCCATTGATCCACGTGCCGTTGGCCGAGCCCATGTCTTCGACGTGGATACCGTCCGGTGTGATCCGCAGCCGCGCATGGTGACGCGATACCTCGTCCGCCGGCACGGGGATGTCGCAACCCGGTTGCCGGCCGATCACCGCGTTGTCCGTAACGGCAAACGTCTTTCCGAGCGTGACGCCCGAAACGCCGCGAAGCAGGAACTTCGGCAGCGTCGCGCGGATGCGGGTGCGCCCGTCGTCCGCGTCCTGCTCCGGGGGCGGGGCCGCCTGCGGCACCGAGGCGGTCTTTCGTTCGCCGACGATGCTGCAGCCGACGCGCCCGAAGACGAGCAGATCTCCATCCTTGATCGCCGTATCGCCGCTTACCTGCCGCCCGTTCAGTACCGTCGCCGCCTCGGCATCGACAGGGCGCACGCTCGCACGACCGCCACCGTATGCGATCTCGCAGTGGCGCGCGGCCACGCCGCCTCCGCTGATCACCACGTTGCAACCGGCGTCGCTGCCCAGCGTGATCACGCCCTCGTCCAGTTCGACCGGCGAGTGTTCGCCCCCCGGAAAGATCAGCTTCATTGCGCCCCCTTGTCGGATTGCGGTTGGCGACCCTCGGATCGCGGGATTGAAAACGCCATGCTGCCCGACGACCAGTACGGGCAATGGCTCGATTGTATCCGCGCCCGGCAGGACATCCACGCGCGACCGCACAATCCGCCTTGCGGCCCCGCGAATCGGTCCCCACACTCCGTCCATGACTGCCACATTGATCGGGTTGCTGGTGATCGCCGCCGTCGTCTGGGGCTGGATGGATGCACTGCGCGCACGGGAGCTCGCCATCCGGCATGGCCGCGCGCTGTGCGCGGAAGCGGGGGTGCAACTTCTGGACCAGACCGTTTCCCTGACGCGGCTTCGCATCGGGCGCCGCGACGGTTTCCCGACCTTCCTGCGCCGCTACGGATTCGAGGTCAGCATCGACGGCAGCGACCGTCATCACGGCCATCTCGATCTCGGCGGCGCACGACTCGAATCGTGGAGCCTGCCGCTGCGCGACCCGACCCTGCTCGGTTCGGAGCACGGCGGGAACGTGCACCCGCTGCCGCCGGGCGGTCGTTCGCGGCGACTGCCGTTTACTTGATCACGCGAAGATGGGACCGGCGCGCGGGTTCGTCGGGCGTGGGTTCTGCCGGAGGCGGCTCGGACGGGGCATCCTCGGGCTGGAACATCATGCCCTGCCCGTTCTCCTGCGCATAGATCGCGAGCACCGCATGCATCGGAACGTGCACCGCGTGGCTCACACCGGAGAAGCGTGCCATGAAGCGCACGTGCGTGTTTGCCATGTCGAGCTGGGTGACGGCGCGCGGTGCGATGTTGAGCACGACCCGGCCGTCGCGGGCCGCCCCGGGCGGCACCTGGACCGACTCGACTGTTGCGTCCACCAGCAGGTACGGCGTGAGCCCGTTGTCCCCGATCCACTCGTAGAGCGCACGGATCAGGTACGGCTTGTTGGACGTCATCGACTGTGCTGAATTCACCGGGTTTCCGCCGTAATCGCGCCGCTCACGGGTGCAGCATCTTCTCGGCCGGCGTCAGGCTGCGCGCGAACCCCTGGCTTCGGAAGATGCGCTCGCCGTAATCCAGGATCGGTTGCGCCTCACGCGGCAGTTGCACACCGAGCGCATCCAGACGCCAGATCAACGGCGCCAGCGCACAGTCCGCCAGACTGACTTCGGGGCTGAGGAAGAACCTCGAGGCCTTGAACGCACCGGCATTGCGCACGAGATCGTCGCGCAACGCCTTGCGCGCGGCATCCGCGCCGCGACCACCCGCTTCGATCTCGTCCACCAGCGTCAGCCAGTCGTTCTCGACTCGCACGATCGCGAGCCGAAGACGGGCACGCGAGAGCGGATCGACCGGCATCAGCGGAGGATGCGGATAGCGTTCATCCAGGTATTCGCAGATGACGGAGGTGTCGTACAGCACGAGGTCGCGATCGACCAGCGTGGGCACCGAGTTGTACGGATTGAGGTCCAGCAGGTCCTCGGGCGGATCGTCCAGATCGACCAGTACGTGATCGTAGGTCACGCCCTTGGCGGCCAGCGCCATGCGGACGCGGTGGCAGTGCACGCAATCGTGCGCGGAATAGAGCGTCAGCACGGTGCGTGTGCGTTGGTTCACGGCCATGTCCAGATTCTCCCCTGCCTCCATTCGGAGCCACGCCCCCGCGCGGAATGTACTACGGCTCGCGCGCCCCGCCTAGCACGCCATTGCAAAACAACCGGTTACGGGAAGCAGTGCGGGACATTCACGACTCCCTCCCGCAACTCCCTGATCCGGAAAAGGAAAGGGGCGCCAAGGCGCCCCCTTCCCGAATCGTGCGAACCCCCGTTCAATGCACGTCCTTCCAGTATTCGTGCTTGAGCAGGTAGGCGAGGAAGGTGAACAGCGCGAGATACAACAGCACCCACACGCCGATCGACTCGCGCTTCAGCGCAGCCGGCTCGCCCACGTACTGCAGGAACGCCGTGATGTCCCGCGCCGTCTGATCGAACTGTTCGGGCGTCTGGCTTCCCTGCGACCGCAGTTCGAGCCGCTCGATCGCGGCCTCATGGCCATGTTCGGCAGGCGCGGTCACCGGCGCCTGAATGCCCTGCAGTTCCCACAAGGCATTGGGCATCGATGCATTCGGGAACACCGTGTTGTTCCATCCCAGTGGGCGGGACGGATCGACGTAGAAGGACTTGAGGTAGCTGTAGATCCAGTCCGGCCCCTTCGAGCGGGCCTCCAGCGAGAGGTCCGGCGGCGCCTTGCCGAACCACTTCGTGCCGTCTTCGAAGGACAGGTGACTGACCACCGGTTCGCCGATCTTGCTTCCCGTGAAGATGAAGCTCTGCTCCACTTCCTTGGGATCGAGGCCGAGATCCTCGGCGATGCGCTGATACCGCATGAAGCGCAGCGAATGGCAGCCGGAGCAGTAGTTGAAGAACAGGCGCGCCCCGCGCTGCAGGGACGCCTGATCGTCCATGCGCACGCCGGCCGCCTGCAGCCCGGCACCACCGGACGCCAGCGCCCCCGTCGACAGGCAGGCAAAAAACAGGATGCCGACAAACAGCACCGCAAAGCGATTCGGGCGGGAAGTCATGGACTCAGTCATGTGTCGTCACCCGATCCGGCACCGGCTTGGTCTTCTCGAAGCCGCGCGTGTACACCCAGAGGAACACGAAGAAACCGAAGTAAACCAGCGTCCAGAAGCGCCCGAACACGTTCTCGATGAACGTCGCGTCGGCCTCTGCGCCGAACCATGCGGGAATCATCTCGGCCGTCACGCCGGCACCGACGGCGCCGAGCAGGATGAACGAAACCGCGAACAGGCCGAGTGCGACCTTGTAGCCGAAACCACGGTAGCGGATCGACTTCACCTGCCCCTTGTCGATCCACGGCATCAGGAACAGCAGCGCGATCGAACCGAACATCGCGATCACGCCCCAGATGGCGCTTCCGAAGAACGACGGCACCATGCGCAGGATGGCGTAGAACGGCGTGAAGTACCAAACCGGCTTGATGTGCTCGGGCGTGGCCAGATTGTTGGCCGGCACGAAGTTGTCGTGCTCCAGGAACCAGCCCCCGAACGTCGGCGCGTAGAAGATGATGAATGCGGCGATCAGCAGGAAGAAGCCGGTGCCGAAGATGTCCTTGACCGTGTAGTACGGGTGGAAGGCAATGCCGTCGAGCGGGATGCCGTCGGCGTTCTTCTTCGCCTTGATCTCGACGCCATCCGGGTTGTTGGAGCCAACCTCGTGCAGTGCGCCGAGGTGCAGCACCACCAGCAGCAGCAGCACCAGCGGCAATGCGATCACGTGCAGCGCGAAGAAGCGGTTCAGCGTCGCGTCCGCCGGCAGGTAGTCGCCCATGATCCAGATCACCAGGGACTCGCCGATCCACGGGATCGTGCCGAACAGCGAAATGATCACCTTGGCGCCCCAGAACGACATGTTGCCCCAGGGCAGCACGTATCCCATGAACGCCTCGGCCATCAGTGCGAGGAAGATCAGCATGCCGATGATCCACAGCAGCTCGCGCGGTTTCTTGTACGAGCCGTACATCAGGCCGCGGAACATGTGCAGATACACCACGACGAAGAACAGCGACGCGCCGGTCGAGTGCATGTAGCGCACCAGCCAGCCCCACTCCACGTCGCGCATGATGTACTCGACCGAGGCGAACGCGGCCGAGATGCCGGGCGCGACTTCCGCGGCGCTCGGCTTGTAGTGCATCGTCAGGAAGATGCCGGTGACGATCTGGTTGACCAGCACCAGCAGCGCGAGCGAGCCGAAGTAGTACCAGAGATTGAAGTTCTTCGGCGCGTAATAGCCGGTCGTGTGCGACGCCATGAAAGAGAGCACCGGCAGGCGCTCCTCGATCCATGCCAGCACGCGGTTCTTCGGCTGGATCCGGGTCGTGGCGGTGCCCATCAGCTTGCCTCCCCGGGATTGACGCCGATCATGATGTGCGTGTCATCGACGAAGTGGTACGGCGGCACCGCGAGATTCGACGGCGCCGGCACGCCCGCATAGACGCGCCCGGCGATGTCGTAGCGCGACTTGTGGCACGGGCAGTAGAAGCCGCCCTGCCAGTGCGGATCGAACGGCTCGGGCTTGAGCTCCGGGAAATAGTCCGGAACGCAGCCGAGATGCGTGCACAGTCCGGTGACGACCAGCCACTCCGGCTTGATCGAGCGGTACTCGTTCTTCGCGTACTCGGGCTGCTGAGCGGCGTTGTCCGAATTCGGATCGCGCAACTGCGCATCCACCTTCGGCAACGAGTCGAGCTGCTCCTTGGAGCGGTTCACGACGAACACCGGCAGGCCGCGCCACGAGAACGTGACCTTCTGGCCCGGCTCGATCTTGCTGATGTCCGCCAGCACCGGCGCGCCGGCCGAGCGCGCCGCGGCGCTGGGCTCCCACGTCCGGATGAAAGGAATTGCCGCCAGCGCGACACCCGCGCCCCCGACGACCGAAGTCGTCGCGGTCAGGAATCGGCGACGCCCCTGGTCCACCACAGCATCGTTTGCCATCCGAACTCCGCTGCAAACTGCAAATGCGATCGAAAAACGGGATGCGCGCGACGCGCGCACCGGTCGCGGCGCCGTTTCCGACGCGGGCGACGCCCCAAAATCGTGCTAGTTTAACGAACGCCCCCGTAGCGCACAATCGAACGTCGCGCAGCGGACCACACGGGCGGCCGCGAAACAACGCGCGAATCGTCCGCGCACCCCCGAAACTGCGGAACACGATGCGTACCCGCCTCTACAACATGCTGGCGTTCCTCCTCGGGTTCGCCGCCGTCGGACTCGTCGCCGCATTCGCGCTCACCGTCTTCGCGCCGGACGTCGCCGATCGCATCCGCGGCTCCGGCTCCGGCCGACCGGACGCCCACATGGCGCGCGGACCGGTCTCGTATGCCGATGCCGTCGCCCACGCGTCGCCGGCCGTCGTCAACATCTACGCCAACAAGATCACCACCTACCGCCGGATCTACCAGATTCCGAACCTCACCCAGCGCCTGCTCCAGTACGTGCCCGGCCCGGTCCTCAAGCGCCGCGACCAGAGCCTCGGATCGGGCGTCGTGTTCAGCTCCGAAGGCTACGTCCTGACCAACAACCACGTGATCAGCGGAGCGGACGACATCCAGATCGCGCTCGACGACGGCCGCGTGGCGCAGGCGCAGGTCATCGGCAGCGACGCGGAAACCGACCTCGCGGTACTCAAGATCGACGTGGGCGACCTGCCCGCGATCGACATCCCCGACACGCCGCGCGCGGAGGTGGGCGACGTCGTGCTCGCGATCGGCAATCCGGTCGGCCTCGGCAAGACCGTCACGATGGGCATCGTCAGCGCCACCGGCCGCCAGCTCAAGGTTTCGGCCTACGAGGACTTCATCCAGACCGACGCCGCGATCAACGCCGGCAACTCCGGCGGCGCGCTGGTCAACGCGCTCGGCGAACTCATCGGCATCAACACCGCGATCTATCCGCGCGCACCCGGCGCGGACGGTCGCGGCACGACGGTGCAAGGCACCGAAGGCATCGGTTTCGCGATTCCCGTCGCAACGGCGAAGGCGGTGCTCGACCAGATTCTCCGCAACGGCCGCGTGATCCGCGGCTGGATCGGCGCCGACTACACCGACGTGCCGCAACGCAACGCAAGTGCGCTGCGCAGCGGCGGCGCGCTGCTGATGCGCGTCGTTCCGGACAGCCCGGCCGCGCAGGCGGGCCTGCTGGCGGGCGACGTGCTGCTGAAACTGGACGGTACGGCAATCGTCGACCAGGCGGACCTGCGCGGCCGCGAGGCGGCGCTGGCGCCGGGCACGACGATCCGCGTGGAAGGGCTGCGCGGCGACCGGCCGTTCGAGGTGGATCTGGTGCTGGCCGAACGACCGGCACCGAGCACCACCGGCGCGTGACCGGATCTACAGCGCCTTCGCGTAGCGATCGCGCAACGTCGCCACGCGCTCGACGTAGACCTGCGTCTCGTCGTACGGCGGAATGCCGCCGTACTTCTGCACTGCCCCCGGGCCGGCGTTGTACGCGGCGGTCGCCAGCCGCGAATCGCCGTTGAAGCTGCGCAGCAACTGGGCGAGATAACGCGCGCCGCCGCGTATGTTCTCCGCCGCGTCGAACGCGTCGATGACGCCGAGGTCAACGGCGGTTCCCGGCATCAGCTGCATGAGCCCCTGCGCGCCCTTGCGTGACAGCGCCATCGGATTGAACGCCGATTCGGCATGGATCACCGCGCGCAGCAAGGCAACATCGACGCCGAACTCGGCCGCGGCCGCCGCGATCTCGGCCCGGTAGGCCTCGAGGTTGAGCGCGGTGCGCGCGAAATCGACGCCGGAATGCACCTCGCAGGCAAAGCAGGTCGCGATGTAGGTGAACAGTACCGCGAACGACCCGCCACGCGGCTTGACGTTGGTGTATTCGAGAATGCCGTCCTTGCGTGCGACCTTGTACACCGCACCCCGCACCGTGCGCGCCTTCGCCGGTGCCGCGGCAGGCCTTGCGGCGACGGTGGCGACCGTCGCGGCCGCGGGGCTCCGGGCCTGCGATCTCGGGCGATACGGCGCGGCGATGAACAGCGGGTTTCCGATGGTCGGCGCGCTGCTCGCAACGTCCGCCAGCACGGTGGAAAAGTCCTCGAACTCGATCACGCGGGCCGTGCTGGCCGCGGCGCCGTACACGCCCCGGAAATCCGCCCGCAGCATCGTCGCCGGCTCGGCCGATACGCCGGCGCGCACGCCCGCGAAATCCGCCGGCGCCGGAACATTCTCCTCGTACACCCAGCCCTGCCGCACGACAGGAGACTGGCTCGCCGGCGCCGCTTTCGGCACCACCGCCGCTGCAGGCCGCGGCGGATCCGCGAACACCTGCACGACCACGCAATTCGTGTAGCCCTCGCGCGAACTCGTGTAGGCGACGCTGCCGTCGGCAGCATCGCAGCGGTACAGGGCACCCGCGCGCGCACCCGTCGCGGCTGCAAGCAGCAGCACGAGGAACGGCAGCGCGGCGACACGGCGCGTAACGAGACCCATGGCGTGTATTGAACCCTATCCCGCTCAAGAGTTTCCGCTGCATTCCTCACGTTGCCAAGTGGCATCTTTGCCGCAGTGCACCAGAATCGCTGGCGTGCGCTTCGCCGATGCCTTGCGGGATCGCGTAACTCCTTGCCCGCGAATGCTAAACTGGCCCGCTTTCCCGTATCCACCCCGACCATGGCCGGCAAGCTGTTCATAAAGACCCACGGTTGCCAGATGAACGAGTACGACTCGGCCAAGATGGCCGACGTGCTGCGTGCCTCGCACGGCCTGGAGCTGACCCAGGACGAATCCGAGGCCGACGTCATCCTCGTCAACACCTGCTCGATCCGCGAGAAGGCGCAGGAAAAGGTCTTCAGCCAGCTCGGCCGCTGGAAGGCGCACAAGCAGGACGGCAAGCCCGTGCTGATCGGCGTCGGCGGCTGCGTCGCCTCGCAGGAGGGCGACGCCATCGTCAAGCGCGCGCCGTTCGTCGACTTCGTGTTCGGTCCGCAGACCCTGCATCGCTTGCCCGCTCTCATCGAGGCGCGCCGTGACACCGGCAAGCCGCAGGTGGACATCTCGTTTCCGGAAATCGAGAAGTTCGACAACCTGCCCGAGCCGCGCGCGGAAGGACCGAGCGCGTTCGTCTCGATCATGGAGGGCTGCTCGAAATACTGCTCGTTCTGCGTCGTCCCGTACACGCGCGGCGAGGAGATCAGCCGTCCGTTCGACGACGTCCTCGCCGAGATCGCGATGCTCGCCGAACAAGGCGTGCGCGAAGTGAACCTGCTCGGCCAGAACGTCAACGCCTATCGCGGACCGATGCACGACGGCGGCATCGCCGACCTCGGGCTTCTGATCCACGCGATCGCCGAGATCGACGGGATCGGCCGCATCCGCTTCACCACCTCGCATCCGCTGGAGTTCTCCGACTCGCTGGTCGAGGCGTACGCGAACGTGCCGCAGCTCGCCGATTTCCTGCACCTGCCGGTGCAATCGGGATCGGACCGCATCCTCGCCGCGATGAAGCGCGGCTACACGGCGCTCGAGTTCAAGCAGAAGATCAGGAAACTCCGCGCCGTGCGCCCGGATATCTGCATCTCGTCGGACTTCATCGTCGGCTTCCCCGGCGAGACCGACGCCGATTTCGACAAGACGATGAAGCTGATCGAGGATGTCGGCTTCGATCAGAGCTTTTCCTTCATCTACTCCAGGCGCCCCGGCACGCCGGCCGCGAACCTCCCGGACGAGACGCCGGATGCGGTCAAGCACGAGCGCCTCGAACGCCTGCAAGCCGCGATCAATGCGAACGCCGCGAAGATCAGTGCGGCGATGGTCGGAACGACGCAGCGCATCCTCGTCGAAGGCCCGAGCCGCAAGAACCGGAACGAGCTGACCGGCAAGACGGAGAACATGCGCTCGGTCAATTTCCCGGCGCCACCGCGCCTGATCGGGCAGTTCGTGAACGTCGTAATCACCGAAGCGATGACCAACTCGCTGCGCGGGCGCCTGCATGCAATGGAGCCGGCGGCACCGGAAACACACGCGGCGGCGCACGAGCCGGCCCTCTGACGCGTTGCCGCAAGCCCGAATCCGCGACGCCCGACCGGCCTGCCCTCAATCCAGTCGCTTGCGGAAGCGCAGGATCGCCGCACTCATCATCACGGCGGTGAATGCGACCAGCGCGACCGCATCGATCCACAGTTCGGCCAGGCTCGCACCGCGCAGCATGACGCCGCGCACGAGCCGCAGGAAATGCGTGAGGGGAAGCAGTTCGGCAAGCCATTGCGCCGCACGCGGCATGCCGGAAAACGGGAACATGAACCCGGACAGCAGGATCGAAGGCAGGAACACGAAGAACGTCATCTGCATCGCCTGGAACTGCGAGCGTGCGCGCGTCGAGATCAGCAGGCCGAGCGTCAGGTTCGCGCCGATCAGCAGCCCTGCCGCCACATACACGTCGCTCACGCTTCCGCGGATCGGCACGTCGAACAGCCACATGCCAAGCGCGAGGATCACGCTGGTCTGCAGGAACCCGATCGCGACGTAGGGCAGCACCTTGCCGATCATCAACTCCGCACTCGACAGCGGCGTCGCGATCAGAAGCTCCATGTTGCCCCGCTCGCGCTCGCGCACGATCGCGACGGCGGTGAACAGCACCATGGTCATCGTCAGGATCACGCCGATCAGGCCCGGCACGATGTTCACGGCCGAACGACGCTCCGGGTTGTAGAACGCGACGACCGATACGGGCCGCGTCGGCGGCGTGCTCGCGATCGGCGCCTCGCCGAGCCCGACGATGGTCGCGAGCGGCATCTGCGCGAGCTGCGAGGCTGCAACCTGCACCGAGGTATCGCTGCCGTCGACCATCACCTGCACGGCTTCGGCACCCTCGGCCTTGCGGCGCTCGAAATCCGCAGGAATCGCGATGCCGACGCCGATCTCGCCGCGGCGCAGCGCATCGACCAGTTCCTGCGGTGTCGCGACTTCGAGCACGGGCGAAACGACGCCGGTCGCCAGCATGTCCATCACCGCGGCGCGCGAACCGGCGGTTCCCGCCTGATCGGCAATGCCCGCATCCAGGCCGCGCACGTTCAGGTTGATCGCGTAGCCGAACAGCACGAGCTGCACGACGGGCACGACGACGATCATCGCCAGCGTGATGCGGTCGCGCCGCATCTGGCGGAACTCCTTGACCACGACGGCGCGCAGACGCCGCAGGTTCATGTCGCGACTCCTTCGCATGTGTTGCGGCGTCGCGTGGCGGCGACGAAAACGTCCTCGAGGCTCGCGGGCACCGGCTCGATCCGAACCGCCGGCCCGATCGGATGCAGCGATGCGCGAATGTGCGAACGCACCCCGTCGCCGGCGTCGTCGACCAGCACCCTGAGGCTGGTGCCGACCTGCGCGACGCTGGTCACGCCGTCCACGCCGAGAATGACCTGCTGCGCGCGTCGCGGGTCGGGCGCGACGACGAGCAGTACGCGGCCAGCGAGGCGATCGGTCAGTTCCGCCGGAGTTCCGTCCGCGACCAGCGCGCCACGGTCGAGGATCGCGATGCGGTGGCAGCGCTCTGCCTCGTCCATGTAGTGCGTGGAAACGAGGAGCGTGGTGCCGGCGTCGGCGAGGTCGAACAGCTTCTCCCAGAAATCCCGACGCGACTCCGGATCGACCGCACTGGTCGGCTCGTCGAGGAACAGGAGCTCAGGCCGATGGATCACAGCGCACGCAAGCGCGAGGCGCTGCTTCTGGCCGCCGCTCAGCGTGCCGGCAAGCTGGCGCCTGCGATCGGCGAAGCGATACTCCTCGAGCAGCTCGTCCACGCGCTGTCGCGCGACGGTCCGCGGCAACGCCTGCACATCGGCCATGAATTCCAGGTTCTCGCTCACGGTGAGGTCCTCGAACAGCGAGAACCGCTGCGTCATGTAACCGATCCGCCGACGCAGCTCCTCGGCCTGTTGCGGGATCGAAAGACCGAGCACCTCGATCTGCCCTTCGCTCGGCGTCAGCAGTCCGCACAGCATGCGGATCGTGGTCGACTTGCCCGACCCGTTCGGCCCGAGAAATCCGTACACGTGCCGCCTCGGCACATCGAGGTCGACATGGTCCACGGCAACCAGCGCACCGAAGCGGCGGGTGAGGCCGCGCGCGCGGATCGCCGGATCGTCGCCAGCGCTCATTTCGCGCGACCGCCGAGTTCGACGCGCAGCGGAAGGCCGGCCGGCAGATCGGCTGCATCCGCGCCGAGTTCGATCTCCGCGAGCCAGCTCAGACGCGAGACATCCGCGCCGAGCAGCGCGTAGTACGGCGTGAACGACGGCTCGCTGCGGATCGCGCGAACCGTGCCCGGATGCGGCTTGCCGTCGTCGCCGACGAACACGCGCACCGCGTCGCCGACCTTGACGCCGAGGCGCAACGGCTGCGGCACGTAGACGCGCGCGTACGGCACGTCGCCTGCCATCAGGATCGCGAGAGGGGCGCCGACCGGCGCCTGATCGCCGAGCCGGTACGGCAGGCTGTCGACGCGACCCGCACGCGGCGCGACCACGGAAAGCTTGTCCAGCAAAACGCGCTGCGCAGCGACTTCGGCCTCGGCGGCCGCCACATCGGCGGCCGCTTGCGCGACCTGTTCGGAGCGTGTGCCGTGCAACAGTTCGTCCAGTGCGGCACGCGCCGCGCGTTCGCCCGCATCGGCCTCGTCGGCCGCCGCGCGTGCGCGATCGAGATCGGCCGCGGCAACGTGGTTGCGGCTCTTCAACGGCTCGATCCGCGCGAGATACGCGCGTGCCTCGCGTGCGCGCGCCTGCGCGGACGCGAGCACTGCTCGCGCCTGCGAGATGGCCTCGACGCGCGGGCCCGCAACGAGTTCCTCCAGCCGGTCCCGCGCCCGCCGCGCCTGCGCCTCGGCCGCCGCGAACTGCGCGCGCGTGCGGGTGTCATCCAGCCGCAGCAGCACCTGCCCCGCCGCCACCGCCTGCCCTTCGCGCACATCGACGGAAACGATGCGCTCCGCGGAGGGCGAAGGAAGCGCAACGCGGTCGTATTCCAGCGTACCGACTACCTGTGGAGCGTCGTTCGCGCATGCCGCAAGCGACAGCACAAGAGCCGCGATCATGATTCCGCGCATGTTCCGGTCCTCATCCCGTTCCGACACCGCGGTCGAGCAGCGCGATGGTGTGCGCTGCCAATGCGTCCGCATCGATGTCGTCAGCGTCGAAGAATCGCCGCCAGATCGGTGCGCCGGCAGCGGGGAACATCGTCAGCCCGGTCAGCGACACCACGAGCAGCCGCGGATCGAGGTCCGGATTCAGGCAGCCCTCCGCCTGTGCCTCGGCGAAACGCTTCGCCAGCATCTGCGGCAGTTGCGGAATCACGCGATCGAACAGGGCCTCGCGCAATGCGCCGCCCTCGCAGAGCACCTCGCGCACCCAGAGCGCCGGCATCCAGGGATGCGCCGCGACGAGATCCCCCATGCCGCGGACGTAGCCCGCAACGAGCGCCGCAACATCGCCGCTCGCCTGCGCCAGGCGCTCGCGCAGCGGCGCGAGCGCGGGCAGAAGACGCTCGTCCACGATGGCCTGCAGCAACTGCGGCTTGTCGCCGAAGTAGTAGTGCAGCATCGCCGGCGTGACGCCGGCGCGTGTCGCAATCGTGCGCAACGTCGTGGACGAGACGCCGTCGCGCGCAAAACAGTCGATCGCCGCGTCGAGCAATCGCGGACGCAGCTCGGTCCCGGCTGCCGGCCGGCCCGGCGCGCGCCTGCGGCGTGGTGTCGCCCTCGCATCCCGGGCGGCGGATTTCGTAGGTGGTTTCGGCATGGGCCAAAATTAATCCACCCATGAATTAATTTCAAGCGACGGGTTCCCGGCTTCCGCGACTCGTGCACACGCGCACCGCAACGGGCGACCTCCGTTCCGCGGCGAACGCCGCGCATCGCCGAACCGGAAGGCGGGAGACACGCGCAAGCGCATCGAGCGACGGCCGACCGGACGCGGGGCCATCTGGCACGCCCCGCGTGCGCACGTTAGGCTCGCGCGATGACGAAAGCCATTCACCACGATTTCACGCTCGAACCCGACGACGGCGAGCGGCTCGCCAATCTCGCCGGTCCGTTCGACGAACACCTGCGGCAGGTCGAACTGCGGCTCGGGGTGGAGATCGCCAATCGCGGCAACGTGTTCCGCGTCGGCGGCGATCCGCAAGCGGTCGAACTCGCCGAGCGTGTGCTGCGCGCGCTGTACGCGGATGCCGACTCCGAAGCGCTGACCGGCGCGCGCGTTAACCTGCGCCTGTCCGAATCCGGCATCGCCGCGCTCGAGGAGCGCACGGCATCCGGCGCGCAGGAGGTGGCGATCCGCACCAAGCGCGGCACGATTCGCGGCCGCGGCGCCAACCAGCAGCGTTATCTGCACGCGATCGCCACGCACGACATCAACTTCGGCATCGGCCCGGCCGGCACCGGCAAGACCTGGCTCGCCGTCGCGATGGCGGTCGACGCGCTCAACGACAGCCGCGTGCAGCGTCTGATCCTGGTGCGCCCGGCGGTCGAGGCCGGAGAGAAGCTCGGCTTCCTTCCGGGCGATCTCACGCAGAAGGTCGATCCGTACCTGCGCCCGCTCTACGACGCGCTGTACGAAATGCTCGGCATCGAGAAGGTGACCCGGCTGATCGAACGCAACGTGATCGAGATCGCGCCGCTGGCATACATGCGCGGACGCACGCTCAACGACGCCTTCGTGATTCTCGACGAGGCGCAGAACACGACCGTCGAGCAGATGAAGATGTTCCTCACGCGCATCGGCTTCGGGTCGGTGGCCGTGGTCACCGGCGACATGACGCAGACCGACCTGCCGCGCCATGTCCGCTCCGGACTGCGCGACGCGATCGAGGTGCTGCGCGGCGTCGATGGCGTCAGCTTCACGTTCTTCACCGCGAAGGACGTCGTGCGTCATCCGCTCGTGCAGCGCATCGTGCACGCCTACGAGCGCCGCGACGAAGCCGAACGCGCGCATCCGCCGCAGACGGATGGCTGACGTGGACAAACTGTCGGTCTTCGTGCGCAACCAGACCACGCGCAAAGGCGTTCCGCTGACACGCAGTTTCGCGCGATGGATCAACGCGATCCCCGAGCTGCGCCGCCGCAGGCGCATGGTCGAGGTGAACATCCTCGTCGTCGGCGAGGACGAAGGCCGCGCGTTCAACCGGCAGTACCGCGGGCGCGACTACGCGACCAACGTGCTGAGCTTCCCGTACGAACCGCTGCCACGGGAGCGCACGGGGCTGCTCGGCGACCTCGTCATCTGCGCGCCGGTGGTCGCGCGCGAGGCCGCCGCGCAGGGCAAACCGCCACGCCACCACTGGGCGCACATGACGCTGCACGGCGTGCTGCATCTGCTCGGGCACGATCACGAGGACGACGCCGATGCCGAGCGAATGGAGGCGCTGGAACGCCGCATCCTGGCCTCGCTCGGCATACCGGACCCGTACTGAGGCATCCTTTCGCGAGCCCGCCAGCGCGCCCGCCCCCCGCCCTTCCCGCGAAACCGTCGTTTGCTACACTCCGCCGACCGCCCGACCGGGCGCTCCGTACGGAACGATGAGCGAGGATCCCCCGAGTACCCCCGCGCGAACGTGGTTCGAGCGAATCACGCAAGCGCTTTCCGGTGAACCCCAGAACCGCGAGGAGCTGATCGAGGAACTGCGTCACGCGCAGGCCAACGGCATCCTCTCCAACGACACCTTGTCGATGGTCGAAGGCGCGATCGAAGTCGCCGACCTCACCGTCTCCGACGTGATGGTGCCGCGCGCGCAGATGGTGTCCCTCCCGATCGATGCGACCATCGGGGAAATCCTGGCGGTCGTGATCGAATCCGGCCACTCCCGCTTTCCGGTGCACGGCCCCGACAAGGACGACATCCGCGGCATCCTGCTCGCCAAGGACATCCTGCGCTGCTTCGTCGACGGCGCCGACTGCGACGTCGCCAAGCTGCTGCGGCCGGTGACCATGGTGCCGGACTCCAAGCGGCTGAACATCCTGCTCAAGGAATTCCGTCTCGCTCGCAACCACATGGCCATCGTCGTGGACGAGTACGGCGGCGTGGCCGGGCTCGTCACGATCGAGGACGTGCTCGAGCAGATCGTCGGCGACATCGACGACGAACACGACGACGACGATGACCGCCACGAGATGATCCAGGCGGCGCCGAACGGTGATTTCCTCGTGAACGCCGCGACGCCGGTGGCCGAGTTCAACGAGCGGTTCGATGCGGAACTCGGCGGCGAGGAAGGCCAGACCATCGGCGCGCTGGTGACGACCGCGCTCGGCCACGTGCCGGTCGCCGGTGACGACGTCACGATCGGCGGTTTCCTGTTCCATGTCGCACGCGCCGACACCAAGCGCGTCCAGCAGTTCGTCGTGCGTGTCCAGGAAGCCTGATCCGCCGCCCCGCCCGCGCGGTGTGCGAGCGACCATCGCGCGGACGGCCGCGATCCTGCTTCTGGCCATCCTGCTCGCCGCGCCCTGCACCGCCCTCGCCGGCCCGGAGGGCGGACCGGATACGTCCGCCGCGGCGCCGCGCATCAGCCTGCTGACGATCGGCCCCGGCGAACTCTTCTTCGAACGCTTCGGCCACAACGCCATCGTCGTGCGCGACGCGGACGGTGACGCGCGCTCGTACAACTACGGCGTGTTCGACTTCTTCGAGGACGACTTCCTCGCGAACTTCATCGGCGGCCGCATGCGCTACCTCGTGATGGAGTTCCCGTACGAGGAAGATCTCGCCGTCTACCGCGACGAGCACCGGACCATCACCGAACAGGTACTCGATCTCGATCCGCAGCAGGCACGGGCGCTCGCCGGATACCTGGAATGGAACGCGCGGCCGGAAAACGCGCGCTATCCGTACGACTATTTCGCTTCCAACTGCTCGACGCGCGTGCGCGATGCGCTCGATCGCGCGCTCGGCGGCGCGCTCAAGGCGCAGAGCGAAGGCCGCTCGCGCGGCTTCACCTGGCGCATGGATGCCCTGCGCATGATGGCGCCGGAGCCGCTGCTGATGCTGGTCATCGACCTCGGCCTCGGCCCTGCCGCGGACCGGCGCACCGATTTCTGGGAGGAGAGCTTCCTTCCGGAAGTCCTGGCCCATGTGGTCGCCGATGCGCGCGTGGCGGGCACCGAGGGCGATCACCCGCTGGTCGCCGAAACGATCCGCATCGCGGACGGCACGGTCGCGGCGCCGCCGTTGCTGCCGCCCGACCTGCGCTGGCCATTCCTGATCGCCGGCCTCTCGATCGGCATCCTGCTCGCAACCGCCGGCCGGTCGGCGCGACCCGGTCCGGTCAGGGCGGTGGCCGCGTTCGCCTTCGCGTTCCAGTTCACAGCGGGCATCGTCGGCTCGATCCTGCTGTTCCTGTGGCTCGGCACGGAACATCGTGCGGCATGGCGCAACGAGAACCTGCTGCTGCTGAACCCGCTGGCATTCGCGCTGCTGCCGGGCTGGTGGCGCGTGCTGCGCGGCCGCGCGCCGCGCCGGTTCGCGCCGCGCATGGCCGGTCTGGCGGTGCTGCTCGGCGCTTTCGCACTGTTCTCGAAGATCCTCGCGACGTTCGCACAGGAAAACCTGCACTGGATCCTGCTGCTCCTGCCGATCCATCTCGCGCTCGCGCTGGTGCTGCTGCGACGCAGGAACCCGGCCTGACGCGCGTCAGGCCGGTGGCGGCTCCGGCGGCGCGGTTCCCGATGCGTCGAACGCTCTGCCCGCGTGCCAGTGCGCCGCACGCAGCGCATCCAGCAGCATCGCGACATGCTTGCGCGCCACCGATCCGTGCACCGGCAGCACGAGCAGGTCGCCTGGCTGCGCCCACGCGAGCAGATCACAGACCGCGGCGTACTCGTCGAGCTGCACCGCGACCGCACCGGCATCGACACCCTTCGCGATCAGCGCATCGCGCAGCACCCGCGCGACATCCCCGGGCTGGCGACCGCGCAGCATGCCGCCGATGTCCTTGAGCACGACATGGTCCGGATGCAATTCGGCCACTGCCTGCGCGACGTCGCGCAGCTCCGCGTCGCCGCGATTGCCGGCGTGCCCGAGCATCAGGCCGAGCCGCCCGCCGCGCAACCTGTCCAGCACGTCGGCCAGCGAATTCCAGCCGTCCGCGTTGTGCACGTAGTCGACGAGCACGGAAACATCGCCGAGGCGAACGAGCTGCAGGCGACCGGGATTGTCCTCGGCGCGCGCGCCGAAGCGTGCGGCGACTTCGACCATGGCGCCGATGTCCACGCCGAGGCGATGCGCGGCCAGCGCCGCGGCCGCCAGGTTGGCGATGTTGTAGCGAGCGCTGCCGCCCAGGGTCAGCGGCATGGCGTCGATCGCCCCGAGGTCGCGATCGGCACCCTCCACGTGCAGCACGAGCCGCCCGTCGCGGCCGCCGCAGGTGGCGCCGCCGCCGGCCCGATGCGCACGCGGCAACGGCGTATCCGCATCCAGCGCGAACCACGCGATGCGACCCGGCAGGCCGGCCCCGGCCTGCGCGCGCAGCAGCGGGTCGTCCGCGTTCAGCACCAGCCAGCCGTCCGACCGCAGCGCGCGCGCGACCGCGATCTTGGCGAACGCCAGATCGGACAGATCGTGGATGCCGTACTCCCCGAAATGATCGTCGCTGATGTTGGTGACCACGGCGACGTCGGCATGCTGCACGGCCAGGCCGCGCCGCAGCAGGCCGCCGCGCGCGGTTTCCAGCACGGCGGCATCGATTCCCGGTGCGCGCAGCGCGGCGCGCGCTCCCGCAGGCCCGGAGTAGTCGCCGCCGGCGACGAGTGCGCCGTCCACGAACACGCCGTCGGTGCAGGTGTGCGCGACATGCCGCCCCTGCGCGCGCAGCATCGCCGTCAGCAGGCGCGTCGTCGTCGTCTTGCCGTTGGAACCCGTGATCAGCGCGACGGGAACGTCGCGCAGGGACGCCCATGGCACTTCGTCCGCTGCGGGCAGCCGTTGCAGCGGCCACGTGCGTGCGCCGTCGCCGGCACCGACGGTCGCCGCCTCGTCATCGAACAGCAGGTCCAGTCCCCGTGCATGCGTGGCGCGCCAGAGCCCGGCCAGTCGCGGATTGCGCTCGCCGGCGGCGAGCGCCCGCAGCGTGCGGGATGCGGAATCGGCATCCCAGGCTGCGGGATGCCCCGGCGCGTGGAATGGCGACGCCATGCCCTCGCACGCGGCCAGCAGCGCCCATTCGTCGACCTCGGTCGCGGTCAGGAGCTGGTCCACGGGCGCGGCGAGTGCGAGCGAAGCCCCGCCCGCGTGACGACGCGCCACGATCGCACCGTCCGGCCAATCGAGCCACGAGCGCGCCTGCATCACGCGGTCGCGCCAGCGCGCAAGCAGTTCGTCGTCGACGGCGATGCCCTGCGTCTCCAGCGCCGCGCCGACATCGGCGAAGTACGGATTCCAGCCGGCCAGCCGCCGCGAATCGTCGAACGGAAGCCGCGGCGTGCTCAATCGTCACCCTCGCGCGAAAGGAACACGCCGCGCTCGTCGCGGACGACGTCGCCTAGCGCGGCGAAGCTCGCCTCGTCGAACGCCGGCTCGCCCGTGACCACGCTAGCCGCCGGCGTCGCGACGGGAGCCTCCGGCGCGCCTTCCGGCCGGAACTTGATGATCTGCTTCCACGAGCGGACCAGTGCATCGGCGAACACCAGCAGCAGATCGCCGGGATTCGCCATGCGCAGCGCGTGATCGATGGCGGCCTGCTCGTCGGGGATGATCGAAATCGCCTCGTCCGGCACTCCGGCGGCTTTCAGCGCCTTGGCGATGATGCGCGGCACCTCGTCGCCATCGCGTCCGCGCAGGCTGTCGTCGCGGCGGCAGATGTAATGGTCGAACTTGCCGACGGTGGCCTGCGCGATCGCGGCGAGATCCTCGTCGCGGCGATCGCCCGGCCCCGCCAGCACCACGATGCGTCGGCCGGACACGTCCAGCCGTTGCGCGAGATCGGCCATCACGCCGACCGCATGCGCGTTGTGGCCATAGTCGAACAGCACCTTGAACGGGTGCTCGTCGTACACGTTCATGCGGCCCGGCGCCTGGAAGAACGTGGTGTCGAACGTGCGCAGGCCCTGCCGGATCGCGTCCAGCTTGATGCCGAGCGCATAGGCCATGCAGGCGGCGAACATCGCGTTCTGCACGTTGTGCAGCGCGCGCCCTTCCAGCGTGGCCGGGATCAGGTGCGTCCAGAGCAGCGGGATGTGGCTGCCCTTGTCGTAGAGCGTGATCATCGAACCGTTCACGCCGGCCTCGAGCGCGCAGGCGCGACCGCCCGATCGCACGTGCTCGCGCACCAGCGCGTGCGAGGGATTCATCGTGACGTAGCAGATCACCTTCGCATCCGTGTAGCCGGACATCTTCAGCACGTTCGGGTCGTCCGCGTTGAGCACCGCGCAATCTTCCGCAACTTCGATGACGATCCGCTTTACCTCGGCAAGCTGATCGAGCGTGTCGATGCCCTTCATGCCGAGATGATCGGACTGGATGTTCAGCACCGCGCCGACGTTGACGTTGCGCACGCCCATGCCGGCGCGAAGCAGGCCGCCGCGCGCGGTCTCGAGCACCGCCATGTCGATGTTCGGGTCGGCCAGCACCATGCGCGCGGACACCGGCCCGGTCATGTCGCCCTCCACCGTGCGCTGGCCGTCGATGTAGACGCCGTCGGTGGTGGTCAGGCCCGGCGTGTAGCCGGCCATCTTGGTGATGTGGGCCAGCATGCGGGCGGTGGTGGTCTTGCCGTTGGTGCCGGTGACGGCGGCGATCGGCACGCGCGAGGGCGTGCCCGGCGGGAACAGCATGTCGATCACCGGGCCGGCGACGTCGCGCGGAGTGCCCTCGCTGGGCGAGACATGCATGCGGAAACCCGGCGCGGCATTGACCTCGCAGATGCCGCCGCCGACCGTCCGATAGCTCTCGGCGATGTTCGGGGAAAGGAAATCCACGCCGCCGACATCGAGCCCGATGGCGCGGATCGCCCGCACCGCCATGTCGCGGTTGTCCGGGTGGATGATGTCGGTGACGTCGGTCGCGGTACCACCGGTCGACAGGTTCGCGGTGGATCGCAGGTAGACGATCTCGCCCGCCTTCGGCACCGAATCGGCGGTGTAGCCGACGCGCTCCAGCATCATCATCGCCTCGCGATCGAGTTCGAGCCGCGTGAGCACCTTCTCGTGGCCGACGCCGCGGCGCGGGTCGGCATTCACGATGTCGATCAGCTCGGCGATCGTGCGTTCGCCATCGCCGACGACATGGCCGGGCGTGCGCTTGGTCGCTGCGACGAGCTCGCCGTTGACGACGAGCAGCCGATGGTCGGCGCCCTCGAGGTAGTTCTCCACGATCACCGATCGCGAGTGCTCGCGCGCCGCGGCGAATCCCGCGCGCACCTCCTCGTCGTTCATCAGGCGGATCGAGATGCCGCGGCCGTGGTTGCCGTTGTACGGCTTGGTCACCACCGGATAGCCGAGGCGTCGCGCCGCGCGTTCCGCTGCGTCGGCGCTCTGCACGAGCTCCTGCCTCGGCACCGGCAGGCCGAGTCCGGCGAGGATCTTGTTCGTCTCCTCCTTGTCGCTGGCGAGTTCCACCGCGATGTGCGACGTACGCCCCGTGATCGTCGCCTGGATGCGCTGCTGGTACCTGCCGTGGCCAAGTTGCACCAGCGACTGCTCGTTGAGGCGCAGCCACGGAATGCCACGCTCCTCGGCCGCGCGCACCAGCGAGGCGGTCGACGGCCCGAGCGCGCGACGCTGCGCGTAGCGGATGAACTCGTCGCGCGCGGTCGGCCAGTCCCAGTCGTCCGGAATGCTGCCGCGCGTGCGGAGTTCCACCGGGAGCAGCGAGTTGATCAACTTGAGCGCGAGTTCGCCGGCCGCGATGCCTTCCTCGCGCTGTGCGTACTCGTACACGACGGTGTACACGCCGGGCCGGTTGTCGCCGACGCTGCGCGTCTTGCCGAAGGTCACGTCCTCGCCCGCGATGTTCTGCATCTCGATCGCCACGTGCTCGAACACGTGCCCGAGCCAGGTGCCTTCGCCTTCGCGCATGCGGCGGATGAAGCCGCCGGGCTCGCGGTAGGAACACCCATGCTCGGCCAGTCCCGGCAGCGCCTCGACCAATCCGTCGATGAAGGCGGGCCCCAGCTTCGCGGTCGGCCAGTCCTCGAGCCGGCCGAGGTCGAGTTCGAGCTTGATGACCGGGAAGTGCGCGTACAGCGAGGGGCCCACGTAGACGGAACGGTCGAGTATGCGCATGACGAACTCCAGATCGGATGTGAGGCCCCTTGCGTTCCCGCGGCCGCCGGCGGGAACCCTTCAATCGTTGCGAGCCCGGCGCATGCGCCGGGCCCGCCCCTGCGGATCCGTCCTGCGGGCGACGTTCAGTGCGCGCGCTTGGACGTCGACAACGTGCCCGCCGAAGCCCGCCGCGTGTGCAGGTTGAACGTGGCGCCGGCGACCAGTACGTGCACCTTGAGGCCAAGCAGGCAGACCGGATCGTTCTCGCCCGCCTGGTCCATCGAGGAAAACTGCAGGTCGCTCGCATCGACGACGGTGACCGCGCCGGAGCCTTCGACTTCCAGCGTGTTGTCGGGCCGGATGAACGCGGCCGTGTCCTCGTCCAGACCGATGCCGACCGCGAACGGGTTGTAGGCAAGCGCGGCCAGCAGGCGCCCGAGGCGGTCGCGCTGGCGGAAATGCTGATCGATCACGAAGCGGTTGGTGAGCCCGAGTCCCGGCGCGAGACGCACGCTGGATGCCGTCGGCGAGCCGCCCTCGCTGCCGAACGCGATCATGTGCTCGGACAGGATCGAAGCGCCTGCGCTGGTGCCGCCCACGTGCACGCCCTGCGCGTTGCGCATGCGGATCAGCTTCGCGACCGGCGTGCCGCCGAGCATCGTGGAAAGGCGCAACTGGTTTCCGCCGGTGAAGAAGATCCCGCTGGCCTGCTCGATCCGCTCGCAGCGGTTGTCCTCGGAGGCATCGCGCCGCGTGTCGAAATCAAGCGCTGTCACGCGGCCTGCGCCGAGTTCGGCGAAAACATGCTCGTACTTCGGCCCGGTGGTCGAGAGCTGGCTCGCGGTCGGAATCACCACGATGTCGGCGTCGCTGCCGCCGCACAATTCCACGAAACGGCGCAGGATGCGCGGATCGTGCTCCTTTTCCTCCGCACCGCCGATCGGAACGATCCAGCCACGCTCGAATCCCTCGACGACCTTGCTCGGACACATCGCGCCCTTCACCCCTGATTCGCTGCGGACAAGGCCGTCATCTCTACACGGACGCGCCGGCCTCTGCAACGGGTCCGCCCTCGAACATGCCGCGACGCGCGAGCCGCCCATCCCGCACGTGCACGATGCCGCCGGCAATCGCCGCGTGCACGCGCCCTTCGCCGTCCAACGCGACGAGATCGGCATCGGCGCCCACCACGATGCGACCCTTGCGCGGCAGCCGCAGCACGCGCGCCGGGTTCGACGTGAATGCCGGCAGCGCGCGTTCCAGCGGAACCCCGCGTGCGAGCAGCTCGCGCAACGTCGCGAGCAACGACCCCGACTCGCCGACGTCCATGTGCGCGACGCGCCCGTCCGCATCGAAGCACGGCAGGCAGCCGCCGGCGTCGGAGCTGATCGTGACGCGGGCCTCCGGCAGCGAGGCGTCCATGAATCGCTGCAGTGCATCGGCCGCGTTCCATGCATCCTCGCCTTCCTCGACCGGAAACGCGGTGATGTCGATCGTCACGCCATCGCGCGCGAGCTGCAGCGCCTCGTCGAACAGGCCCTTGCGCCGGTTCACGTGGGTCGGATGGAAAGTGCGCGCGGGCAGCTCGGTCTCCGCCAGCGCGCGACGGACCAGTTCCAGTCCGCGCGGCCCGTCGCCGAGGTGCAGATGCAGCACGCCGGCCTTGCCGGTCATCAGGCCCGCGACGTGCGCATCGGATGCGAGGCGCAGCAATTCGTCGAAAGTCGGCTGGCTGGAGCGGTGATCGCTGATCGCGACCTCGCCGATCCCGATCAACGCCTCGACGAACACGAGATCGCCGCGCACGCTGCCGGTGAGCGTGGCCGGCGGCACGTGGTAGCCGCCCGTGAACGCGAACGCGGACAGTCCTTCCTCTCGCAACGCATGCGTCTGCGCAAGCAGTTCGCGCGTCCCGCGCGCGACATCGTCCGTGCCGAGCAGGCCGACCACCGTGGTGATCCCGGCCGAGGTGAAGCGCGAGAGCATCTGTGGCGGCACGCGCGAGCGGAAGCCTGCCTCGCCGCCGCCGCCGGTCACGTGGACATGCCCGTCGATCAGCCCCGGGATCAGTCGTCTTCCCTCGAGGTCGATCACGTCCGCGCCCAGCGCGGCCGGCAGTTCCATCGCATCGGCGCCGATCCACAGGATGCGCCCGCCACCGAGCAGAAGATGGCGCACGCCGCACGCCTCCGGCGCATACACCCGCGCGTTGCACAGCAGCAGCAGTCCGGATTCGCTCATGGCCTCGGTGTGCTCCCGCTCGGCGGTATCCGCCGAGGCGATCTCGTTCCTGGGGAATCGGCCGCGTCGGTCCGACCGCCGCGGCGCTTCGCGCGATGGTACGCGCCGCGCCACCCGGGAGGCCAACCCCTGCGCCGTGCCCCGCCGCATCGTCGCGTCATGGGGTGCAGTATGCTGCGCGACTGGCCCGCCCATCCGCTGGAGACGTGATGTCCCTGCCCCGATCGATCCGCCACGTTGTGCTTCTTTCACTGTTCGCCTCCGGCGCGCAGGCTGCCGCGCCTCCCGCCGAGGTCTATCTCGTCGCGTCCCAGGACACGTGGCGCGGCTTCAGCGGATCGGCCATGACACCGCGCGTGGACGGCAACGGCCACCCCGTCGTTCTGGTGCAGGCCGACGCCGATCGCGTCGCGGCGCTGAGCCGCTACGTGCACGAGGTCGAGAGCCGCTGCGGCGGCTATTTCTCGTTCCCGACCCGCGCCGAGGCCGAAGCGTTCCTGCAGGCCAGGCCGGTCGTTCGCGGCGGGCCGCGCGGCGGCTACACCATCGACAACCCGGCGACGGTCGAGCCATGGCTGCCGCTGGTTTCCGCCGCCAACATCGCGGACACGATTTCAGCGCTGGAATCGTTCCACAACCGCCACTACCAGAGCGCGACCGGCGCGGAAGCGGCGGAATGGATCCGCGACCAATGGCTCGCGCTGGCCGACGGCCGCGACGACGTGCACGCGGAACTGTTCACCGACTGCAACGACTGCGGTGTGCAGCCCTCCGTGATCCTGACCATCGAAGGCACGACGTACCCGGACGAGATCGTGGTGCTCGGCGGCCACCTCGATTCGATCAACTGGAACGCAGGCGGCAGCAGTTCCGCGCGCGCCCCCGGCGCCGACGACGACGCCTCCGGCATCGCGTCGCTGACCGAGATCCTGCGCATCGCGATGGAAAGCGGCTATCGACCGCAGCGGACCGTGCATTTCATGGGCTACGCGGCCGAGGAGGTCGGCCTGAACGGCTCGCAGGCGATCGCGAGCCAGTACGCCGGCGACGACCGCAATGTCGTGGCCGCACTGCAACTGGACATGACCAACTACCACGAATCCGGGCAGGTCGACATCGAGTTCATCTCCGACAACGTCGACGGCACGCTGACCGCATGGCTCGCCGACGTGTTCGACGCCTACCTCGCTCCGCTCGGCCTCACGCGCGGCTCCAGCCCGTGCGGCTATGGCTGCTCCGATCATTCCTCGTGGACCGCCGCCGGGTATCCGTCCGCGTTCGTGTTCGAAGGTGGCGGCATGGGCCACGAATTCGACCTCATCCACACCGCGGACGACCTGCTCGTCAACATGGACGACAGCGCCGAGCACAGCGTGCCGTTCGCGCAACTCGGGCTCGCCTTTCTCGGAGAAGCGGCGAAGGGAGAATCCATGCCGCTCGACATCATCTTCGCGAACGGCTTCGAGCCGGTGCCGAACGTCGCACCGAGGGCGAACTTCACCTACACGGCCGACGGCTTCACGTTCTCGTTCCAGGATGCCTCCACCGACGAGGACGGCTCGATCGTGTCCTGGTCGTGGGACTTCGGCGACGGCGGCACGGCGACGATCGCATCGCCCGAGCATGCCTACGCCGCCGCGGGAACCTACACCGTCACCTTGACGGTTACCGACGACGACGGCGACGCGGACAGCTACACGCGCTCCGTTCAGGCGACAACACCCCCGACCCCGCTGCTGAACGGCGTGCCCGTCACCGCCCTGTCCGACACGACCGGAGGCGAGAAGCGCTACGCGATCGAGGTTCCGGCCGGCGCGAGCAACCTCGTCATCCAGACCAGCGGCGGAAGTGGCGACCTCGACCTCTACGTCCGCCGCGCCACGCCGCCCTCGATCGAAGCCAGCGACTGCGGCTCGGAGAGTTCGACCAACAACGAATACTGCGTGTTCGAGTCGCCCGCAGCGGGCACCTGGCACGTCCTGCTGTATGCATGGTCGAGCTACGACGGCGTGACGCTGACAGGCAGCTTCGACCCCTGATTCACGCATCGCCGCCACGGCAGCACGCAGGGCGCCGCACACGCGCCGGAAGGCAAGTCGCGCCTTGCCGCCCGGCCTCGCGCACGCGCATGATGACGCCATGAGCGATGCTGCGCAGCAAACGAGCGATGCGACGCCGCCCACGCCCGCGGCAGGCGGCCCGATGATCGTCAACTGCGTCGCCTACTCGGCGGACGGGCACCGCCTGCGCGACATCACCGTCGAGGAAATCAGCGACGTCGTCGCCACGCCGAACCAGTGGGTATGGGTCGGCCTGCACGAGCCGAGCGCCGACCTGCTTGAAAAGCTGCAGGAGGAGTTCGGGCTCCACGAACTCGCGATCGAGGATGCGCAGAACGCGCACCAGCGCGCGAAGATCGAGGTGTACGGCGATTCGCTTTTCATCGTCGCGCAGACCGCGCAACTGGTCGGCGGCAAGGTCGCGTTCGGCGAGACGCATGCATTCCTCGGGCGCAACTACCTGATGACGGTTCGCCACGGCGCTTCGCTCTCCTACGCGGGCGCGCGCCGCGCCTGCGAGCAGGCGCCGGAAATGCTCGCGTCGGGTCCGAGCTACGGCCTGTACGCGGTGCTCGACTTCATCGTCGACAACTTCTTCCCGCTGGTCCGCGACTTCCAGGAAGAGTTGCAGGAACTCGAGGAAGCCGTGTTCGAGGAAACGTTTCGCCACGACACGATCCGGCGCCTGTACGACCTCAAGAAGGAACTGGTCGCGCTGCGCCTTGCGGTCACGCCGCTGCAGGACATCCTGAACCAGCTCACACGCCAGTTCCCCGGGCTCGTTCGAGATGAAGTGCGCCCCTACTACCGCGACGTGTTCGACCATGCCGCACGCATCAACGAAGCAACCGACACCATCCGCGAGATGCTGACGGCCGCACTGAGCGTGAATCTCTCGCTGGTGACCGCCGCGCAGGGGGAGATCGTCAAGCGACTCGCCGGATGGGCCGCACTGCTCGCCGCCCCCACGCTGATGACGAGCTGGTACGGCATGAACTTCCATCGCATGCCCGAGCTCGACAAGCCCTGGGGCTATCCGGCGATGATCCTCGTCACGCTCGGCATCTGCGGCGGACTCTACGCGCTCCTGAAGCGGGCGAAGTGGCTGTGAACCCCACCCGGAGAATGCGCCCGGACTCGACCGTCGCCTGCCGCGCCGCGGCTTGACCGTCGTCCCGACCGGGAACACGCTTGCACCGCCCGCATCATCCCGGGGAGCGATCGATGACTTCGTTGGCAAGAACTTCGGTGGCAGGCAAGCTCGGCTGGGGCGCGCTCGCGCTGCTCGGTGCATTCTGTCTGGGAACGATCGCGCTGCATCGCGGCGAGACGATCAACGCGATCTGGCTCGTCGGCGCGGCCACCGCGATCTTCCTGATCGCGCATCGCTTCTACGCGCTGTTCATCGCCAATCGCGCGCTCGGACTCGATCCCGGCCGCCCGACGCCGGCGGTGCGCCGCAACGACGGCCTCGATTACGTGCCTACCGACAAGTGGGTCGTGTTCGGCCACCATTTCGCCGCGATCGCCGGTGCGGGCCCGCTGGTCGGTCCGGTGCTCGCCGCGCAGATGGGCTACCTGCCCGGCACGCTCTGGATCCTGATCGGCGTGGTGCTCGCCGGCGCGGTGCAGGATTTCATGATCCTGTTCCTCTCGGTGCGCCGCGACGGCCGCTCGCTCGGCGAGATGGTGCGCGCGGAGATGGGGCCGGCTGCCGGCGTGATCGCGATGATCGGCATCCTGATGATCATGTTCATCATCCTGGCGGTGCTGGCACTCGTAGTGGTCAAGGCGCTCGCGATCAGTCCCTGGGGCACGTTCACGGTCGCGATGACGATCCCGATCGCGCTGTTGATGGGCGTCTACCTGCGCTGGATCCGCCCGGGCCGCGTGCTCGAAGTTTCGCTGATCGGACTGGTCCTGCTGCTGCTCTCGATCTGGCTCGGCGGGAAGGTCGCAGCCGATCCGGACTGGGCACCGCTGTTCACCTACGACGGCAAGGCGCTCGCCTGGATGCTGATCGCCTACGGCTTCTGCGCGTCCGTGGTGCCGGTCTGGCTGCTGCTCGCGCCACGCGATTACCTCAGCACGTTTCTCAAGATAGGCACCGTGCTGCTGCTTGCCTTGGGCATCCTCATCGCGATGCCGGACCTGCAGATGCCGGCGGTGACGAAGTTCATCGACGGCACGGGTCCGGTGTTCGCGGGCTCGTTGTTCCCGTTCCTGTTCATCACGATCGCCTGTGGCGCGGTATCCGGCTGGCACTCGCTGATTTCGTCGGGCACGACGCCGAAGCTGCTCGCGAACGAGCGCGAGGCTCGCCTCGTGGGCTATGGCGCAATGCTGATGGAAGCCTTCGTCGCGATCATGGCGCTGATCGCGGCCTGCGTGCTGCAACCCGGCGTCTACTTCGCGATGAACGCACCGGCGGCGCTGATCGGAACCACGGTCGATTCGGCCGCACAGACGATCAGCCAATGGGGCTTCGTGCTGACGCCGGAGATGCTCACGCAGACGGCGAAGGACATCGGCGAATCGACGATCCTCTCGCGCACCGGCGGCGCGCCGACGCTCGCCGTCGGCATGGCGCAGATACTCCACGGCATCGTCGCCGGCGACGGCATGATGGCGTTCTGGTACCACTACGCGATCCTGTTCGAGGCACTGTTCATCCTGACCACCGTCGATGCCGGCACGCGCGTCGGTCGCTTCATGATCCAGGAACTCGCGGGCCTCGCGGTGCCCGCACTCAAGCGCACGGAATCCTGGGCCGCGAACCTCGTCGCAACCGCGCTCTGCGTCGGCTGCTGGGGCTATTTCCTCTATCAGGGCGTGGTCGATCCGCTCGGCGGCATCAACACGCTGTGGCCGCTGTTCGGCATCGCCAACCAGATGCTGGCCGCGATCGCGCTGATCTTTGCCTCGGTGTGCCTGGTCAAGATGAAGCGCGAGCGCTACGTCTGGATTCCGGCTGTCCCTGCGGCATGGCTGGTGATCTGCACGCTGACCGCCGGCTGGCAGAAGGTGTTCAGCCCGGACGTGAAGATCGGCTTCCTCGCGCATGCCCGCAAGTTCGCCGAAGCCGCCGATGCCGGGCAGGTTCTCGCGCCCGCGAAGACGCTGGCCGAGATGCAGCGCGTCATCGTCAACGATCGCGTCGACGCGGCGCTGGCCGCATTCTTCATGCTCGTGGTGATCGCGATGATCGGCTTCGGCCTGCGCGCGGGTGCAGCCGCGTGGCGCTCGAAGACGCCGACCGTGCACGAGATTCCGGCATCGGTCACTGCGTGACGAGGATGGTGGCGGTCAGCAGCAGCGACCGCCACCGCCGCGATAGCGCGCTTCCTGCCGCTCCCGGAAGAACTCCGCGTAGCTTGGCACCTCGCGCTCCGGATGGTGCGCGCGAAGGTGCGCGACGTAGGCGTCGTAGTCCGGGACGCCGATCAACCGGCGACCGAAACGCACGGCACACTTCCACGCGTTGCGCCAGTCCATCCGCCTGCTCCCGAGGAATCGCGGTCGATCATCATCGGTGTCGCGCGCGGTTGCAACCCGCGGCGGGAACCGGATGGCGCGCGCTACCGGCCGTCGGATGATCGTGGACATTTGCAACCCGTCAGGTCGCACCTGCGAAATACGGCACACAATTCCGGCAGCGACCCCGGACAATGGCATCCATCGGGCGCGTTCCACTCGCAGGAATCAGGCAGACTCGATGAAGGATCGCAAGTATCTGGTCGCCGCCGGCCTTCCGGCGGCGGACGTCGACGAGATCACGCTCACTCTGCGTTCATTCGAGGCGCAGCTGGAACACGCGTGGGCGTTCGCCCGCGAGGACGACGAAATCGACTTCGTTCTGGCCGATCTGGCGGACTTCGGCGGGCGCTGCGCGCGCATCCGGGCGCTCGACGAAGGGCGCCATCTCGCGGTCGTCGCCAACCCCGGCGACGACACGCTCGGCGTGCCGCTGGTGCTGACGCGACCGCTTTCCGCCAGGGCCCTGCTGGACGCGCTCAACCATGTCGGCAAGGCGATACGGCCATCGCCGCGAAGGCTGATCGATGTCGGCATCAGCGAGGGTCCGTCGATCCCGGTCCGGCGCGACGCAAGCAACGAAGCCCGGAACACGGACCCGGACGGACGCGCCTGCTTCCTCGACATCCAGCGCGAGCGGCCCTGTACCGATCTCGATGCACTGATCAAGCGCGGCGCGGTGCTCCTGCAGCGCGAAGGCCTGCAGCCGCTGCTCGTCGATCCCGTGATGGACACGTTCCATACGCCTGCGCGCATGCGCGAGCTGGAGCCGTACTTCCTGGAGCCCGTCACCGGCCACGAGCGGCGCCGCGTTTCCGGCAAGCAACTGGCGGCGCTGCGCGCCCAGTACGAAGGCCGTCCGCTGCAGCGCCTGCGCTGGCTCAATGCGCTGCTGCGGTCGAACGGTTGGCTGTCCGAGCGACTGGATCCGTCCGCCAGCTTCCGGCTCGTGCGCTGGTTCGAACTCGGCGCCGAATACCGCAAGCAACGCCGCATCGCGCTGGCACTGATGCGTGGCGGCCTGCTGCACCGGATCGCCTCCTCCGCACACGCCAGGATGGCCGACGTGTTCGACGTCGTGAACGCATTCCATGCGCTCGACCTGCTTGCGATCACGCCGCAACAGAAGGTGCCGGAACGCCGCAAGGGAAAAGGCAAAGGCGGCAAGAATCGGGCGGGGCCGGTGAAGCGCGCGTCGCGCGCGCTGACGGCTGCCTTCCTCCCGTAGCGGCATCCACCGCTCGCGATGCGAACCACGCGGCTCATGGACCGTTCGGCCGCGACCCGCTATATATCCGCCGGCACCCTTCCCGATTCCACAGGCCAGTCCATGCGCAGGCATGCGGCATTCCGCGGTCGCCCGGCAGGCGAGCGCCCATCCCGATTCCCGGCCGGCCGCGCAGCGGCGAGCCTGCGCTGAGGCAGGACGCAGCGCATGGCACCACGTCCCGAGGCACTTCGCCGGCGACTCTTCGCGTTCGCCGCGCTGCTGCTGGCGCAACCGGCGCTGGCCGAGCGCATCGGCGTGCAGGTCGAAGGCGTCGACGGAACGCTGCGCGACGCGGTCCTGGCCGCCGTGGATATCTCCCAGTACGCGGAGCGCGACGTGTCGGCGGCACAAGTCCGGCGCCTTTACGCGAGAGCGATCGACCAGGCCACGGCCGCGCTGGAACCCTACGGCTACTACGCCCCCGCGGTCCGCGGCGAGTTGGACGAGCAAGGCGATGCCTGGGTCGCCACGCTGCACGTGGACCCCGGCAAGCCGGTACTCGTCACCGAGATCGACATCCGGCTCGGTGCCGATGCCGACGGCCAGAAGCCCGTGCAACAGGCGCTGGCCGCCTTCGCCCCCGCGCAAGGCGCGCCGCTCGACCATGCCGCCTACGAAAAGAGCAAGGCCACGCTGCAGTCGGCGCTGTTCGCCAGCGGCTACCTCGATGCGGAACTGGTCACGCACCAGGTGGAGGTAACCCGCGCGACGAACAGCGCAACGATCCGTCTGGCGTGGGACGTCGGCACGCGCTACCGACTCGGCGAGACCACGTTCGAGGGCGGGCAATTTCCGCCGCAGTTCCTCACCCGCTACATCCCGTGGAAGGAAGGCGACTTCTACACGCAGGACGCCGTGCTGGCATTGCAGCAGCGGCTGATCGACGCCGACTATTTCGCGTTCGCGCAGGTGCAGCCGGACATGGAGAGCGCCCACGACGGCATCGTCCCGATCCAGGTGATGCTCGCGCCGGCCAAGCGCACGATCTATACCGGTGGCCTGTTCGTCGGCACGGACACCGGCCCCGGCATCCGCGGCGGCATCGAGCGGCGCTGGGTCAACCGGCGCGGCCACAAGCTCCGGAGCGAAGCGATCGTCGCGCAGCGCCTCAAGACCGCGCTCGCGCTGTACCAGATCCCGCTCGGCGGAAACGACAACCACAGCTTGTCGTTCGGCCTCAACTTCCGCGACGAGAACACCGACACCAGCACCTCGCGCACATTCGGCCTCGCGGCCACCGACTCGCGCATCTGGCGCGGCTGGACGACCAGCCTGGGCCTCAAGTTCCTGACCGGCGATTTCGAGGTCGCCAACCTGCCCGGTGACACCACGCTGCTGTATCCGGAAGTCTCGCTCGCGCGCAAGCGCGCGGACGACCCGATGTTCGTGCGCGACGGCTGGTCGCTCACGCTCGCCGCGCGTGCCGCGCAGAAGGCGCTGCTGTCGGACACCAGTTTCGTGCAGGCCAGCGCCGACGCGAAGTGGATTCGCGGCATCGGCGAGCGATCTCGCTTCATCGCGCGCGGGTCGGCCGGCGCGACGCATGTCGGCGACTTCGATGCGCTGCCGCCGGAATTGCGCTTCTTCGCCGGCGGCGACCGCTCGATCCGCGGCTTCGCCTACCAGACCATCGGCCCGCCGCTCGCCCCCGAACTCGTCGACGAGGCGCTGGCGCGCTGCGCCGCACGGCCCAAGCGCACCTGCCAGAACCTCGTCGTCGGCGGCCGCTTCCTCGCCGTCGCCAGCGCCGAATACGAGTACTACTTCAAACCGAACTGGGGCATTGCCGCGTTCGTCGACACCGGCGACGCGTTCTCGACGGTCAACGACTACCGCCAGAAGATCGGCGCGGGCCTCGGCCTGCGCTGGCGCTCGCCGGTCGGCATGGTGCGCGTCGATCTCGGCACTCCCGTCCACGGCGACGAGGCGAGCGGCGTGGAACTGCACATCGTGATCGGGCCGGACCTGTGAACGCGCGAACCGAAACGCCCCGCCCGTCGGCGCCGTTCTGGCGCAAGCTCCTGCTGCGCCTCGCGCTTGCGTTCGGCGTGCTTCTCCTGATCGCGCTCGCGCTGTCGCTTTGGCTGCTGCGCACCGAGTCCGGCCTCCGCTTCGTGCTCGCGCGCGCGGTCGGCGCAACCGAAGGAAAACTTTCGGTCGAACGGGCCAGCGGTCGTCTCGTCGGCCCGGTCGAACTGTCCGGCGTCCGCTACCACGATCCCGCCGCCGGCGCGGACGTGCGTGTCGGCAACGCGACCGTCGACTTCCGCTTCCTCGAACTGATGGCCTGGCGCCTTCACGTCACCCAGCTGACGCTGGCCGATCTCGACGTCGCGCTGACCACGGTACCGAAGCAGCCGGAACCCGAACCGCCCGCAGGCGAGTTCTCGCTGGCCGCGCCGATCGACATCGTGCTCGACCGGCTCGCGCTGGAACGCGCGCGGGTCGCGAGCGACGGACAGCCGCTCGTCGCGATCGACCGTCTCGACATCGCCGGCCGCTGGACCAGGGACGGCGTCGCCGTGAACTCGCTTGCGCTGCGATCGCCGGACGGCAGCGTCGATCTCGACGGCACGGTCGCCGCCCTGCCCGGTTATCCCGGCAACGGCACGCTCCGCTTCGCATGGACGATCGACGGCATCGCGATCGCCGGCGACGTGACCGCCCGGAGCAGCGGCCGCGACGCGAAGATCGCGCTCGCGCTCGCATCTCCCACGCAAGCGCGCCTCGATGCGGATCTGGTGCAGGCCGACGACCTGCCGTGGACGGCGCGACTGTCCGTCCCGGCGTTCGATCCGCGCACGATCCGCGCCGATGCGGGCCTCGAATCGCTTGCGCTGTCGCTCGACGGCAAGGGAACGCTCGATGGCGGCGAACTGACCGGCGAGGCCGGCATCAACGGCCATGCCGTTCGGCTCGATCCGCTGCGCTACGCGCTCGCCGACGAGGTGCTGCGGATCGAGGCGCTGCACCTGTCCACGCCCGAAGCGCAAGGCGCCCTGGACGCCACGGGAGAGATCCGCCTCGGTGCGGAACCGGTTTCGGCAACGCTCGCGCTCGACTGGAAGGACGTGGAACTGCCCGCGGACCTCGTCGGCCAGGCACTCGCGACGCATGGCCATCTCGACGCGAACGGCAGCGCCGAACGCTTCCACGCCGAAGGCGCGTTCGCGCTCGGCCCGCCCGGACGCCTGACCGACGCGACGCTGAAGCTCGACGGCACGCCAGATGCGATCGAACTGGAAACCCTCGCACTGCACCAGCGCGACGGCGACCTCGACGCCAACGGCACGATCACCCTGCAGCCGCGGATCGAATGGGACATCCGTGCCGATGCGAAGCGGTTCGACCCATCCGCATTCGCGCAGGAGTGGCCCGGCGCGATCGACTTCTCGTTGGCGAGCCAGGGCGCGCTGACCGACGGCGGACCTTCCGCATCCGTTCGGCTCGAACGCCTTGGCGGAACGCTGCGCCAGCGCGCGCTGTCCGGCAACGCGGACCTGCGCCTCGCGCCCGGCTACTCGATCGAAGGCCCCCTGCGCCTCGCCGCCGGCCGCAGTCGCATCGAGGTGGACGGACACGGCGGCAGCGGAACCGATGCCGACATCCGGCTCGCGATCGCCTCGCTGGCCGATTGGCTGCCCGATGCGACCGGATCGCTGAATGGCGCGTTCCGCGTGCGCGGCGACTGGCCGAAGCTTGCCGTCCGCGGCAACGCGAAGGGATCGACGCTCGCATTCGGCGACACCCGCCTCGCGTCGCTGGACCTCGACGCCGACATCGCCGACGTCTCCGCACCGCAGGGCACGATCGACCTGCACGCGGGCAAGCTCGACGCTGGCGGCCTCGCGTTCGATTCGATCGCGCTGACCGGCGGCGGCGACCGCGCCGCGCACCGCATCGCGCTCGACGCGAAGGGCACGCCGCTCGCCCTGCGCCTGGCCGGCTCCGGCGGCGAGCGCGGCAACGGCGAGTGGGCGGGTTCGCTCGCGACGCTCGACGTGGACATCGAGAACGCGCCGCCGCTGCGCCTCGAGAACGCGGCCGCGCTGGCCTGGGACGGCAAGCGCCTGCGCGTGGGCGAAACCTGCCTCGTCGGCGACGGTCCGCGCCTGTGCGTGAACCTCGACGCCGCCGGGGACGGCGCGCTCGACGCGGGCTACCGCATCGAACGCCTGCCGCTCGCGCTGCTCGCGAACCTGGCCTCGCCCGAACTCGGGATCGAAGCCGACGGCGAGCTCGGCGGCAACGGCGAGATCCATCGCGCGGCCGACGGCGCGCTGCACGGAACGGCCGCGCTGTCCTCCGCAGAAGGCGGCGTCGCGACCGCCGAGCAGCCGGACAAGCCGCTGCTGCGCTACACCGGACTCGCGCTCGACGCGACCCTTTCGCCGCAGGCGACGCGCGCGACGCTGCGCGCCGCGCTCGACCATGACGGCCGCATCGACGGCGAGGTGACGCTGACCGGCGCGACCGGCTCCGCGCAGGCGCTTTCGGGTCGCGTCGATGCCACCATCAACAGCCTCGCCTTCGTCGAACTCCTGACCGCCGAAGTCGCCAACGTCGAAGGCCGCGTCGCCGCCCATCTCGCGCTCGGCGGCACCACGGCGGCGCCGGAAGTGCAAGGCACGGCCACCCTGTCCGGATTCGCCAGCGAGATTCCCGCCGCCGGCCTGAAGCTGACGGACGGCGAAGTCGTGGTGACGGCCGCCGATCTCGAACACTTCACGCTCGACGGGCGGCTGCGTTCCGGCGACGGCACGCTGCAACTTGCCGGAACCGGCGACGGCAATACACTGCACGCGACGATCCGCGGCGAGAACTTCCTCGCGGCCGACATTCCCGCCGCGATGGTGCTGATCTCGCCGGACCTCGCGATCGATCGCGACGAAAAGCGGATCGCGGTGTCCGGATCGGTGACGATTCCGAAAACCAACGTCAACCTCGCCAAGCTGCCGGGCGGCGGCGTCAGCCAGCGCTCGCCCGACGTCGTGATCGCCGACGCCGAGAACGTGCCGGAAGGCGGCACCCTGCCGATCGCGGCCGATGTCGCGGTGATTCTCGGCGACGAAGTGAAACTCGCCGGACACGGCATCGACGGGCGCATCCGCGGCCGCCTGCGCATCGACCAGCAGCCGGGCAAGGTCGCCAAGGGCACCGGCACGCTGACCGTGGACGGCACCTACAAGGCCTACGGCCAGGATCTCGCGATCGAAAGCGGCCGCCTGCTGTTCGCCGGCACCGCGCTCGACAATCCGGGCCTCGACATCCGCGCCGCGCGCAAGATCCTCGGCGCATCCGGCGGCGACATGATGGGCGATTCCATCACCGCCGGCCTGCAGGTGCGCGGCACCGCGCTGGTGCCCGTGCTGACCGTGTTCTCGGTACCGACCATGGAACAGTCCGAGGCGCTTTCGTACCTGATCACCGGCAAGCCGCTGTCCGGCCTCAAGAGCGGCGAAGGCGACATGCTCGGCGCCGCCGCGCAGGCGCTCGGCTCGGCCACCGGCGACCTTCTCGCCAAGGGCATCGGCGCGCGCACCGGCCTCGATGCCGGCGTGTCCGACAACGCCGCGGTCGGCGGCGCCGCGTTCACCGTCGGCAAGTACCTCTCGCCGCGTTTGTACCTGAGCTACGGCGTCGGCCTGTTCACGCCGGGCGAAGTGGTGAGCCTCAAGTACCTGCTCAGCCGGCGCTGGAACTTCGAGGCGCAGAACGCGACCACCGGCAACCGCGCGGGATTCAACTACCGCTACGAGCACTGACCGCGCGCACGCGCGGCGCCTGCGCCACCATCAGGCACGCCCGGCCGCGACGTCCGCGAGCATGCGGCGGATCGGCCCGACGCGGCCGGCAACCGCGAGCGCGGCACCGCGCAGCAGCGCGAGCGGCATCGCGTCGCTGGAATACACGCGGTCGATCATGTCGAAGCCGCGCGCGGCGATCGTGTTCTCGCTGCGCCGCTCGCGCTCGTAGCGGCGCAGCACGTGCGCTGCACCGAGGTCGCGCCCGCGCCCGCGCGCGCGCGCCTCGCCGAGCACGCGACGCAGGCACATCGCGTCGCGCAGGCCGAGATTCATGCCCTGCCCGGCAAGCGGATGCACGAGGTGCGCGCTGTCGCCGGCCAGCGCGCAGCGACCGCGCACGTAGGCATCGGCGAAGCGCAGGCGCAGCGGAAATGCCGCGCGCGCGGTCGTTTCGAGAATCGTGCCGAGGCGGAAGTCGAAGGCGCAGCCGAGTTCCGCGCGAAATGTCGCGTCGTCCAGCTCCAGCACGCGCGCGGCCTCCGCGTCTGGCAGCGACCACACGATCGAGCAGCGCCCGTCCGCGAGCGGCAGGAATGCGAGCGGGCCTCCGGGCAGGAACCGCTGCCACGCGGCGCCCTCGTGCGGACGCTCGGTGCGCACGTGCGCAACCACCGCGCGCTGGCCGTAGTCGCGCCCCGCGAAGCCGATGCCGAGCCGCTCGCGCACGCTGGACTGGCCGCCTTCGGCCGCCACCAGCACGCGGGCGCGCAGGCGCGTGCCGTCCGCGAGCGTGGCCGCGACCGCATCCTCGCCCTGCTCGATGTCCGCGACCTCGGCCGGACACGCGATGCGCGCACCGCTCGTCGCCAGCGCCTTCCACAGAGCGTGCTGGATCAGCTTGTTCTCGACGATCCAGCCAAGTGCCGCCTCGCCGCGCTCGGCGGCGTCGAAATCGAGGCGACCCGGCGCGAGCGCATCGCACACGTGCATGCGGCGGTACGGCCCGATCCGCGCATCGGCGATCGCGCCCCATGCGCCGATGTCGTCGAGCAACGCGCGCGCGTCCGGCGCCAGTGCGACCACGCGCAGGTCCACATCGTCCTCCGCGCGCCACGCGCGCGGCTCGCGCGCCTCCACGACCGCGACGTCGAACCCGTCGCGCGCCAGTGCCAGCGCCAGCGCGCCGCCGACCGCGCCGGCGCCGACCACGATCACGTCATGCAAGCCGCGTCGGTTCATCGTGAAAGCCCCCACTCGGAAACATCGCCGCGGAATCCCATGCCGCGCAGCGCGAGCGTGCGCGCCAGCGGACGGATGCGGTCGACCGCGTGAAAGCCGAGCGAACGCAGCAGGCGCAGCGGCAACGCGTCGCTGGCCATCGCGCGCACGAGGTCGTGACTGAACGAAGTCGTCCCCGCACGATCCCGCGCGCGGCGCTCGACATGCCGCGCCAGCAGCGCGGCATCGCCGGGGTCCGCGCCCGCGCCTCGCTCGCGCAGCAGTTCCGCCAGCGTCAGCGCATCGCGCAGCCCCAGGTTGAACCCCTGCGCACCAAGCGGATGCACGGTCTGCGCCGCGTTGCCGACCAGCACCGCGCGCGGCGCGATCAGGCGCTCGGCCATGCGCCGCTTCAACGGATACGGCTTGCGCCGGCCGGGCCGCGACAGCCGCCCTGCGCGCCAGCCGAAACGCTCGTGCACGAACGCGACGAACGCCGCGTCGTCCAGCGCCGCGATGCGCGCGGAATCCCCGGACGACACGCCCAGCACCAACCCCGCGCGCGTGCCGCCCATCGGCAGCAGCGCGACCGGCCCCGTGTCGGTGAAGCGCTCGTAGGCCAGACCGTCCAGCGCACGTTCGACCGTGATCGTGGTGACGATCAGCGACTGCCCGTAGTCGTGGTCCTGCGTGCCGATGCCGAGCGCGTCGCGCACGATCGACTGCGTGCCATCGGCGCCGACCAACAGCCGCGAGCGCATCCGGCACGGCACGCCCTCGACGGCGAGCGCGACCTCGATGTCGTCGCCTGCCGCCCCGACCGCGCTCGCGGTGGCCGGTGCAAGGCGTTGCAGGGTGCGGCACGCATCCAGTCGGCGCAGCAGTGCATTGCCGAGTTCGCGCGCCGGCAGCACCGCGCCGAACGGCGGCAGGCCGAGCGCTTCCGCATCCAGCCGCACCGCGCCGAAATCGCCGCGCCGGCTGACGTGGATGCGGCGGATCGGCGTCAGCGGGGTCTGCGCATCGAACACGCCGAGCGCCTCCAGCGCGTTCACCGTCGCGCGAGCGAGCGCGAGATTGCGCTCGTCGTGACTCGGCTGGCGCTCGACGAGCGGCGCCGCAGCCTCCACCAGCGCGACATCCAGCCCGGAGCCGTCCAGCGCGATCGCGAGGCTCGCGCCGACCAGCCCGCCGCC
>ENA-UOVV01000384-UOVV01000384.1-compost-metagenome-genome-assembly--contig:-NODE-384-length-56626-cov-15.896519_pt1 | contig 56626 bp, 49 predicted proteins | sample MGYA00238155_ERZ761577 | MGnify/ENA primary metagenome ERZ761577 (study PRJEB28898, sample SAMN06268775) | compost metagenome | isolation source: Emeryville, CA | place: USA:Emeryville, CA | collected... | reverse complement strand
GTCTGCACATTGCCGAGCGAGAGGATCGTGTAGGGAATGAAATCCATCTGCACGAAGCCGTCTATGTCCTGCTTGCCGAAAGTCGAGCTGCGCCATGCGCGCTCGAAGCTGAGATTGACGCCCACTTCGTCATTTATCTGGTTGTCCCAGCCATTCGCCTTTTCGACATTGATGACCTTGTGCCAGCCGTTCTGTACGAACTCGCCCTGCGCGGAGGGGCCGACAACGCCGAGATCAAGCTTCCACTGGTCCTGCCACGCTTCGCCTGTCTGCGAGCTTGAGCGCACGCTTTGCAGCGAGAAGGTCATGTGGAGCCAGGCTGCATAAGGCCGCTCATTGGGAAGATAGGCAGTGGTGTTCGTGTTGTCCGGCGTGAAAATGGCGTGCCCGAGGGCAACACCCACCCGATGGTCGATGCGATCAAAATGACCTGTCGGAAAGATGAGGGAATAGAGCGGCGGGGCGGCGACATCGCGCAGCCAGCCGGGCAACCGCTCATTCTGCGGACGGGAGAGCCATGCAGCTTGCAGCCCGTTCGTATAGTGGCGGTCGGTGTTCACGAAATTCGCAAAGAGGTCATTCTCGACCTGAAGCGTCAGAAACTCTCTGTCCCCGCCGCCAGCAGGCGTGTCTGCCTGTGCGGTTGCGGTCTGGGTGGCTGCAAAGAACGCCAGCAGTCCGAAAAGCATCCCCGTTCCGGCATTTCGCAGCATCATCGCTCACATTCCAAATCAGCGTTCGCACCCGTGAACCAGCTTGACGCTGGGGAGCCACCGCCTGTCCAATAGAACCGGGCGAGAATGTAACCAACAAAAAGCCGCCTGTAATGCCTCCCGATACGAAGGAGGCAGCAAGAAAACAAAAAGGGAGGGGAAAATGTCGGTTGTTGAAAGGCAGCAAGGCTGGAGCCGGGAAGAAGCCGCCGCCGTGGGCATGGTGCTCGCATGGCATGCGGAACGCGTGGGGGCCGAGCCTGCCATCATTTCGGAGCAGGGAAACCGGACATTTGCCGAGCTGAACGCGCGCGCCAATGCGCTCGTGCGGGCCTTGCGGCGGCGCGGCCTCAAGGCGGGTGACGCTGTCGCCCTGATGTGCTCCAACCGGCCCGAATTCGTGGAGGTCGTGGCGGCCTGCCAGCGGGGCGGTTTCCGCATGACGCCGGTCAACTGGCATCTGAAGGGAACCGAGGTCGGCTACATCGTCGATAATTGTGAGGCGAAGGCTTTTGTCGCTGACGCACGCTTTCCGGCGTCTGCCAGAGAGGCAGCATCCCTCGCGCCCGGCGTTATTGCGCCGCTGGCGGTAGGCGGTGCGATTGACGGTTTTGAAGATTATGAAGCAGCCGTGAGCGCGGAAGCGGGGCACAACATCGACGATCCGGTTGCAGGTACGCAGATGATGTACACCTCCGGCACGACCGGCCATCCGAAAGGCGTTTACCGGAAGACGGCGGCACCCGTCTCGCCGCTTCTCGTCAAGCTCACGGAAACAGCGGCATTCCGCGAAGGTGATCTCGCGCTTGTCACCGGGCCGCTCTATCACGCAGCTCCTCTCGCGCTCAATCTCTCCTTCCCCCTCAATGCGGGTGTCGGTTGTGTGCTGATGGACAAATGGGACGCGGAAGAAACACTCCGCCTCATCGCAGAGCATCGCATCACGCATATGCATGTCGTGCCGACCATGCTGCACCGGATGCTGCAACTGCCCGGGGCAACCAAGGCGAAATATGACACGTCGAGCCTGCGCTGGATCCTGCATGGCGCAGCGCCGTGCCCGGTGCATGTGAAGGAAGGCACGATCAAATGGTTCGGCCCGGTCGTCTATGAATATTACGCAGCCACCGAAGGTGGCGGCATCTTCATCGACAGCCATGAGTTCCCGGCGAAGAAGGGAAGTGTGGGCAAGCCGCTGCCCGGCGTTGTCGTCGAGATTCACGATGAAGACGGCCAGCCCGTGAAAGCGGGTGAAGTGGGCACGGTCTATTTCAAGGCGCCGGAGCAGGGAAGGTTTGAGTATTTCAAGGCACCGGAGAAAACCGAAGGCGCCTATCGCGGGGATTTCTACACGATGGGCGATATGGGCTTCATTGATGAGGATGGCTTTCTATTCCTCACGGGCCGCAGCGCCGAGGTCATTATCTCGGGCGGTGTGAATATCTATCCGGCCGAGATCGATCAGGAAGTGTTGAAACATCCTGCTGTGGCAGACGCCGCCGCCATTGGCGTGCCGAATGAGGAATGGGGCGAGGAAGTGAAACTCGTCGTGGAACTCAATGAGGGCTACCGGCCCGATGAAGATATGGCGAAGGAATTGCTCGCCTTTGCCGCCGCAAACCTGCCAAGCTATCAGCGGCCCCGCTCGGTCGATTTCATGGCGGAGCTGCCGCGCATGCCAAGCGGCAAGGTGCTCCGTCGCACCATCCGCGATCAATATTGGCAGGGCGACAAGAAAATCTGACGGCGCCAATCCGATGTTTTGGCAGGAGCCGCTCTTTCATGGAGCGGCTCTTTTGCCTATATGGGCTGCGGGAAGAGGACGACGGAGAAAGACAAGACATGCAAAGTTCGACCTCTTCCGGCGTGCGCCTGCATTTCATCGTGATCCTAGGATCGCTGATCGCCTTCGCACCTCTCTCGATAGACATGTATCTGCCGGCCTTTCCGGCGATTGCGAGTGATCTCGGCGCAAGCGCAGGCGCGGTGCAGGCAACGCTTGCCGTTTTTTTCATCGGCCTTGCGCTGGGGCAGGGTGTGGTCGGGCCGATATCGGACCGGACGGGTCGATTGCCGCCGCTTCTCGCAGGCATTCTGGTTTATGTTGGCGCGTCCATTTGGGCAGCCCTTGCCACGAATATCGAAAGCCTCCTCGCCGCCCGCTTTCTTCAGGCGCTGGGGGGGTGCGCGGGCATCGTCATCTCGCGGGCGATGGTGCGCGATCTCTTCAGCGAGCAGGCTTCGGCACAGGTCTATTCGCTGCTCATGCTCGTCATGGGACTTGCGCCCATTCTGGCGCCGATGATTGGCGGCTTTCTGATCCAGCATTATGAATGGCCGATAATCTTCTGGGTGCTGGCGGCATTCGGTCTTGCCTGTGTGCCTGCCGTCATTCTTGGCCTCGGCGAAACCTTGCCAAAGGAAGAGCGGCAGCGTGAAAGCGGCTTGAAGAAAGTGCTGCGCGCCTATCTGGCGCTGTGCCTGGACCAGCCTTTCATGGGGTTTGCGCTTGCCAATGCCTTCATCGCCGCGGGCATGTTCGCCTATATCACCGGCTCGCCTTTCGTGTTCATAGAGCTGCACGGGCTGACACCGGGTGGTTATGCGCTGCTTTTCGGGGCGAATGCCGGCGGGCTGATATTGGCCGCGCAGATAAATGCCCTGCTGCTACGCCGTTATTCGAGCCGCGCTGTGCTGAAGGTGGCGATGGGTATTCAGCTCGTCGCCGCCCTCTCTGTTCTTGCGGTGACAATCTTTGTGCCGCAGGCTTTTCTGCCGCTTGTTCTCTCCATCTTCGTTGCGGTCGCGAGCCTCGGCTTTATCGGTGCGAATGCGACAGCGGCGGCCATGGCGCGCGCGGAGGGCCATATCGGTGCCGCTTCCGCGCTTACCGGCATTCTGCAATTTGCGCTCGCCGCCATTGCGGGCGCACTGGTCGGGCTTTTCAATGATGGCTCGGCCATGCCCATGGCGCTCACCATTGCAGGCACAAGCATCGCGGGCATGCTTTCGGGCCGGATGGCGCGCGGCGCCTGAAGCAGAAAGGCCACTCCTTTCGGAATGGCCCTTCGCTCCTATCCGCGTCTGTTTTTGTTTTTGGACGCCGATACTTGTGTCTGTGGCTCGTCAGCCGAGCTTCGCAACGGCGCTTGCGACGTGATCGGGCTTTTCAAGCGTCACGAGATGCCCGGCTTCCGGGACGGAGACGAGTTCCGCACCCTTGATTGCTTTCTTCCAGGCATGGGCATAGGTCGGCACGATCAGCTTGTCGCTGTCGCCCCAGACAAGCACGGTCTTCGCCTTCACACGGTAAAGCCGCTGCGAGAGGCCGCGATCCGGCACGGGGAAGAGGATCTTGCCCGCCATGCCAAGCTGCCGCGCATTCTGCACGAGGAAACCCTTGAGCCATTCCGGGTCATTAAGCGAGACACCTGCCGTCATCATCGCCGTGCCCGCTTCCACATCATGGAAGAGAACCGCCGGAAGTTCGTAAGGGAGCATGGCGAAGATGTCGGGAATCGGATGCTCGTCGAGCCAGAGGCCAGCCGGGCAGATCAGGCCGAGCTGTGACACATCATTCGGTGCGACGGCTGCCATTTCAGCGGCGATCATGCCGCCCATTGAATGACCGACAAGGATCGGGTCCTTCAAGCCGAGGGCATCCACCACGTCCCATGTATGGAGCGTGATGTCGAGCATTTCACGCAGATCGCTGCACTCTTGCGAGTCGCCATAGCCCGGCAGCAGCGGGGCATAGACGTGATATTTCTCCGCGAGCTTTGCGAGAAGCGGGTCTTCCGCAGTGATGCCCCCTGCGCCATGCAGATAGACGAGAGGCTGCCCCTTGCCGCCTTCGAAATAGCGAACCGGAACATGGGGCGTGTTGATCGTTTTCGTTTCCATCAGTCTTTCCCCCCGACCATTGCCGCGATTTCCTTTTCCGCCGGAAGGTTGCCGGGTTTCACCTGTTTCGCGAGCGGCTTGCACCAGAAGCGATTGTCATCCTTGTAGTCCGGGAACATGTCGCGCAGATGCGGCATGACCTTTTCTGCAAAGAGCCGGGTGGAATACATGCATTTGTCCATCGGCATGTTGCCCACATGAAGCAGGCAGAAGATGTTGCCGACATTGAGCCCCTTGATGAGGTCTTCCATGCGCTGACGCACGGTTTCGGGGCTGCCCGCGATCACATGGCCCTGTTCGATCAGGTCTTTCCATGTGAGCGAGGAATAGCCGTCGATGGGCGGGGCATATTGCGAGAGCGCACCTGTCTGGATTGTCTTGATGGTGCGATAGCCCGGCGCGTCCGCAAAGCCGCCATAGACATGGAGGCAGCGATTGTAGAAATAGCTGACATGTTCGGAATAGAGGCGCTCTGCCTCTTCATCCGTTTCGGCAACGCAGATCGTCTGCGCAAAGCCCGCGCGATAGGGGCTTTCGTCAGGCGCATTGCGTTCCACAACGCGGTCCCAATATCCCTGCAACAGCGCCTTCGCCCGGATATAGCCGGAAAAGGAGAGGTAGGAATAGGAATAGTCGTTGTCGATGCAGAAGTCGTATGTCTCGACAGAGCCACCGCCCGGAATATGGATCGGCGGCGGGTCCTGAATGGGACGCGGCCAGATATTGACGTGGCGCAGCTTGTTGTAGCGGCCGTTCCACGCGAAGGGATCAGGGTCGGACCAGGCACGGCGGATCAGGTCATGCGCTTCCTGATATTTCTCGCGCGTCAGTGCCGGGATTTGCCCGTAGCAGTAATTCGTGTCCATCGACGTGCCGACGGGAAAGCCCGCAACAAGGCGACCACCCGAAATGCAGTCGAGCATCGCAAATTCTTCGGCCACGCGAACGGGCGGATTGTAGAGTGCGATGGAGTTACCGAGTACGACCAGCGCGACATCGGACGTACGCCGTGCAAGACCCGCCGCAATGATATTCGGCGAGGGCATGATGCCATAGCCGTTCTGGTGGTGCTCGTTGACGCCGATCCCGTCAAAACCGAGCGTGCCCGCATATTCGAGCATGTCCATGTAGGAATTATAGACCTCGTGGCTCTTCGCGGGATCGAAGAGGCGCGAGTCGATATCGACCCAGACTGAACGATGCTTCTCCCGGAAATCGTCGGGGAGATAGGGCCAAGGCATCAGGTTGAACCAGGTAAACTTCATGCCGTTTCCTCCTCCGGTGGGGTTGTTTTTTATGTTTGCGCTTCTGGCGCTGTCTCCCACAGATAGTTAGGGTATATACCCTAGCAGCGAAGTTTAGGCATTTCGCTCCAACCCCGCAACGTCAACCATGGAAATGGGCGGCGAGATTTCGGAAAACGGCCGGAAGCGGGCTAGGATAGAGTCAACGAAAAGAAGAACGCGACCGGTGGAGGAAATTATGTCGGAAGTGGATCTCGTAATCCGTGGCGGCACGGTGGTGGATGGATCGGGCGGCGCGCCGCGCGAGGCCGATGTTGCAATCAACAAGGGCGTGATCGTCGCTGTCGGCAAGGTCGATGCGAAGGGCCGTGAAGAAATCGACGCGAAGGGCATGCTCGTCACGCCGGGCTGGGTCGATATCCACACGCATTATGACGGCCAGGTCACATGGGACAGCCATATGACGCCATCTTCCATTCACGGCTCCACAACCGTGGTGATGGGAAATTGCGGTGTCGGCTTCGCCCCCGTCCGCAAGACGGATCACGACCGCCTCATCCGCCTGATGGAAGGCGTGGAAGACATTCCCGGCGCCGCGCTCCATGAAGGGCTTTCGTGGAACTGGGAAAGCTTCGCCGAATATATGAACGAGATCGAAAAACGCCCGCATGATGTGGACGTGGCCGTGCAGGTGCCGCATGGCGCCGTGCGTGTCTATGTCATGGGTGAGCGGGGCGCAAAGCGCGAGGCCGCAACAGACGCTGAAATTGCGCAGATGCGCGAGATCGTGCGCGACGCGATCAAGGCAGGCGCCATCGGCTTCTCGACCTCGCGCACCATTGCCCATCGCACCAGCGATGGCGATCTGACGCCAACCATCGGTGCTGCCGACAAGGAAATGATCGCCATTGCCGAAGGGCTGAAGGAAGCCAATGCAGGCGTGCTGCAATGGGTGTCCGACTTCGCCAATATCGATCATGAGTTTTCGCTGGTCGAGAAGCTGGTCGAGCTTTCCGGTCGCCCGCTGAGTTTCTCGCTCGTGCAGGCTGACGTTGTACCGAACCAATGGCGTGAGCTTTTGAGCCGCCTCGACAATGCCGCCGCCAGGGGGCTGCCGATCAAGGCGCAGGTGCAGGGCCGGCCGGTCGGTCTGATGCTCGGGCTTCAGGGGTCGGTTCACCCCTTCCTCACTCGGCCGAGCTACCGCGCCATTGCCGACAAGCCGCTGGAAGAGCGTGTCGCCATCATGCGCGACCCGGCCTTCCGCGCGAAGCTTCTCGCCGAAGAGCTTGAGCCGGATCACCCCTTCGTCAATGCGCTCGCGGGTGCCCATCACAAGATGTTTGAACTGGGCAATCCGCCGAATTACGAGCCGGCGCCCGAAGATAGCATCGGCGCCCGCGCAAAGCGCGACGGCGTGAACCCGGACGAGATTGTCTATGACATTCTGACGGCGGATGGCGGCAAGAACTTCCTCTTCTTCCCGCTGCACAATTACTACGAGTTCAACCTCGACAATGCGCTCACCATGATCCGCAATCCGAACACGCTGTTCGGCCTGTCGGATGGCGGCGCGCATGTCGGCGTAATCTGCGATGTGAGCGTGCCGACCTATATGCTCACCCATTGGTGCCGCGACCGCACACGGGGCGAAAGGCTAGATATTCCCTTTGTGGTGAAGAGCCAGACGCGCGACACGGCGGAAGCGGTGGGCCTGCTCGATCGCGGTCTGCTCGCGCCGGGCATGAAGGCGGATGTGAACGTCATCGACTTCGATAATCTGCGCCTGCTGCCGCCGCATATGGTCTATGACCTTCCCTCCGGCGCGCGCCGTCTGATGCAGGAAGCAGAAGGCTATGTCGCAACCATCGTCAGCGGCGAAATCATCTATCGCAATGGCAAGGCAACGGGCGCGCTGCCCGGCAAGCTCGTGCGAGGTCATCAGCCCGCGCCGATGAGGGCGGCTGCCGAGTAATCCCTCTGCGATAGCGATGAAACGGCATGGCCCGCTGTTCACCACAGCGGGCCATGTTGTTTGAGCGCGCGCAGGCTCTTGAAACACGCGCCTAATCGCGTCACTGTAAAATGCCGGAATGGGGATTATCCGGCGACACAACATCGAGGCATTCGATCATGAGCGATACCAATCGCAGAAGGCGCGGCGCAACCGGGCGGACATCAGCAACCCGCAAGAAGGTAGCATCGCGGCGCGTCGGAACGGTTGCACCCGCAGGTGCAGCGCTGCCGGTGGCTCCCGCCGGGATCGCCAAGAAGGCGGTGACCAGCAAGGCAGCTTCCGCCAAGGCCGCGCCCACAAAGGCTGCGCCGAAAAAGCCGGCCGCAAAGAAGGCGACGACGGCCAAGGCTGCCGCTGGAAAGAAGGCGGCTCCCAAAGCGGCGGCACGCAAGCCCGCGGCAAAGAAACCGGCTGCAAGGCTTTCACCGGAAAAGGCAAAGCTGAAGAAGGAGCTTGAGAAGCAGGTCGCCCAGCTTTCCAAAGAAGTGGACAAGGCCGAAAAAGAAGCCCGCAAGGCGCTGAAGGAAACGGAGAAGCGCTATCAGGGGCTTTTGAATCAGCTCAAGGCAGATCGCGCCCGTCTGCGCGCGCGTCTGGCCGACTTTGCAAAGCAGGGCGAGGGCGCCTTTGACGAAATCCGCACCGGGGTGGAAGGAGCCTATAAGGAACTCTCCGAGGCGGTGATCCGGGCATACGGCCACTTCCGCTAAAGCCCTATCGAACAAAACGGACAAGGCGCGACAGGGAAACCCGTCGCGCCTTTTTACTGCCCGGCAACTTGCGCTGCGGGGCCCGCTATGGCCTGCTTCGGCACCAGAAAATGTGGAGGGAAAACATGAACCGCGTGCTCGCCCATACAGGCGCAAAATATCCGATCATTCAGGCTCCGATGGGGTGGATCGCAAGGTCCCAGCTTGCAAGCGCAGTCTGCAAGGCAGGCGGGCTTGGCATCATCGAAACCTCATCCGGCGAGACGGAGGCCTGCAAGGAAGAGATCCGCAAGATGAAGTATCTCACCGATGCGCCTTTCGGCGTGAACCTGCCGATCCGTTTCCTGAAGGATGATGCGATGCTGCGCTTCGTCTGCGAGTCGGGCGTGAAGTTCGTTACGACCTCGGCAGGCAGCCCCGCCAAGTTCATCGCCCCGCTGCATGAGGCGGGCATCGTCGTTTATCACGCCGTGCCGACCGTCGATGCCGCCATGAAATGCGTGGAAGCAGGCGTTGACGGGTTGATCGTGGAAGGCACGGAAGGTGGCGGCTTCAAGAACCCGGAAGAAGTCGGCACGCTGGTGCTGCTTCAGGCCATCCGCGCGAAAAGCGACATTCCGATGGTGGCTGCGGGCGGCATCTGCGACGGCAAGGGCATGGCGGCGGCCTTCGCGCTTGGCGCGGAAGCGGTGCAGATGGGCACGCGCTTCGTGAGCTGCGCCGAAAGCCCGGTGCATCACAATTACAAACAGGCAATCGTCGATGCGAAGGAGACCGGCACCTATGTGCTGAACAAGAAATCGACTCCCTGCATCCGCGCGCTGAAGACCGAGCGTACAGCGGCAATCCATGAAGCGGGGCTGATGCCCGATGACACTTTCGCGCGCATCCTTGATCTCTATTTCGGCGGCGACATGGAAGCGGCGGTCGGGCTGGCAGGACAGACGGCCGGGTTGATCGACCGGGTAAAGACTGCCAAGGAAATCATCGACGACACGATCTCCGAATTTTTCGAGATCACCAGCCGCCTCGGCAATCTCGCATCGGTCCGGAATTTCGGCTGATCCGTTTCAGGACAGAACGCGCGTCATCGCCTTCGGCAGCGGGGAACGTCGGCCGGGGGCGTTGCGCGCGTTATGGAATGAGAGGTTTCGTTTCGAAATCCCTAGCTTTCTGTTGACAGGCGGGGGGTGCGCCTCTAAACACGCCCCGAACGCAATCGCACGTGCCACTGGCCAGAGACCGGTTATGTAACGGCGTACGCGTCTCTTTGGACAATTTCGGCGGCATGTCGGGTAAACGGCATCGTTTAATGCCTCCGCCGGGTTTCGAGGGAGATTGCATATGTCCGGTTCCAGTCTGAGGGGCTGACGCCCCGGATCAAGCCGATCGCACATTGCCGACACATTCCCATGTTTCGTTAAAGTGCAAACCGGGCGCGCGACGCCGTCCGTAATCGGTACCCCCCGTATGGTTCACGACGAGCCATCCGCGTTCATCTAGCAACAAATATTCATTGGCCCCGGTGCGGTGCGCAATCGCGTGTCCGCTCGGCAAGTCAGTCCATCTACTGGTTGGGGAGAGGCACATATGTCCGAATCCAATGCCCTCTTCCAATTGGGGATCGACTTGAACAGCGATTCAAGCAAGACCCAGGCGGAAGTTCTTGAGTTTCCCGTTCCCGCTGTCGGCGATTCTGCCGCAGCCCGGTGCACGTCTTCCGACGAGCGGAAGGATTTCTTTATCGAACGTGCAGGCAAACGCTTTGCCGGAACGCATCTCATCATCGATCTGATCGGTGCAAGCCGCCTCGATGATCTTGAGCATATCGAAGCAACGCTACGTCGCTGCGTGGAAGTCTCCAAGGCAACGCTGCTGCACATCCATCTGCATCACTTCACGCCGAATGGCGGGGTGTCGGGTGTGGCCGTGCTGTCGGAGAGCCATATCTCCATTCATAGCTGGCCCGAGGCCGACTATGCGGCGCTTGATGTGTTCATGTGTGGTGAAGCCGAACCTCACAATGCGATCGAGGTTCTGCGCGCGGCATTCACGCCGTCCGACATTCGTGTCGGCGAGCATCTTCGTGGTGAGGGGATGGTCTGATGGGAAATCGCGACCTTGGCAGTCTTGCCGGACGCTGGGTGGTGGAAACCCTCTATGAAGAAAAGGGGTTCATCTGCGCCTTCCGTGCCGATGAGGTGCACTATGAGGAAGCGACAGGCCAGCAGCATCTGGTGATCTTCGACAATGCTCTCTTCGGCCGCATGATGACGCTGGACGGAATCACGCAGGTCACACAGCGCGACGAGTTCATCTATCACGAGATGCTCACCCATGTGCCCATACTGGCGCATGGGCGCGCGAAGCGTGTGCTCATCATCGGTGGTGGCGATGGCGGCATCCTGCGCGAAGTCACGCGCCACAAGTCGGTTGAGCATGTGACGATGGTTGAGATCGATCCGTCAGTGACGGAGTTCTGCCGCAAGCAGTTGCCGCAGATTTCCGCGGGGGCGTTCGATGACCCGCGCGTCGATCTCATCTTCGCAGATGGCGCGAAGTTCGTTGAGGAAACGGACAAGAGCTTCGATGTCATCATCGTTGACTCGACCGACCCCGTCGGGCCGGGTGAGGTGCTGTTCAGCGAGCCCTTCTACCGTGCGGCACGGGCGCGGCTCGCGCCGGGCGGCGTCATCGTCACGCAAAACGGCGTGCCCTTCATGCAGGGGGACGAGTTGCAGGGCACGATGGAAAAGTTCCGCAAGCTCTTCAAGGTGGCGACCTGCTATCTCGCCACTATCCCGACCTATGTGGGCGGACCGATGGCGCTTGGCTGGGGAACGGATGATCCCTCGCTCACCGAAGTGCCGCTGGAGGAACTGAAAGCGCGCTTCAATGCGGCGGGGCTTTCCATGCGCTACTACACGCCGGAAGTGCACAAGGCAGCCTTCGCGCTGCCCCGCTATGTGCTCGATCTTCTGGAAGCCTGAGTGGAAGCCGCGGCCTCAGGGCCGCGGCATTTCCTTTCAGTCGAGCTTCTCAGCCGAGACGATGATTCCGTCCTCATCGGCATAGAGCCACTCGCCAGGCGCGATAGTGAGCCCAGCCAGACGCAGCACGACATTCTTCTCGCCGAGACCGCGTTTTTCGCTGCGCTTGGGATGGGCGGCCAGCGCCTTGATCCCGATTTCGCATTCGGCAAGCTCCGCCGTGTCGCGCACGCAGCCATGAATGACGACCCCGGCCCAGCCGTTCTTTTCGGCAAGCTTGCCGAGGTTTCCGCCGAACAGCGCATAGGTGAGTTCGCCGCCGCCATCCACAACAAGCACGCGGTCTCGGCCTTCGCCTTCAACCGCCTCGCGCACAAGGCTGTTGTCGTCAGGGACCCGGAGCGTCTCGACGGGGCCTGAAAAGGCGAGCCTGCCGCCATAATCAGCGAAGATTGATTCCGCATGGCGGACAAGGTCCGGGTGGGCGTCTGAAAGGTCGGTGGTGGCGGGTGATTTCTGTTTCGTCATGGCAGTTTCCCTAGCGGCGATGGGCCTCATTTAGCGCGTCGCGCAGCCCTTGTCTGCCCCCTCTCCGCATGGTTCCGCCAGAGGAAAAAACGGGATAGGCTTTCCAACCAATATTCTATGTCAGAAAAGCAGGACCGGCCCTGAAAAGGGAAACGGCTCCGGCAGGGAGGAAGACGAGATGGCACTGGCTCACGATGTGTCTGCACAGACGGGCGCGGCGACCGGCCCGAGCATCGCCATTCTTGGCGCGGGTGTTTCCGGCATATGCGCAGCGATCAAGCTGAAGGAAAAGGGCTTCACCAATTTCACCATCTATGAGAAGGCGAACGAGATTGGCGGCACATGGCGCGAAAACACCTATCCGGGATGCTCCTGCGATGTGCCGCTGCATATGTACCAGTTCTCCTTCGACATGCGCCCGGACTGGTCGCGCAAATATGTCTTCTCGCAGGACTTGAAGGCCTATCTGGAATCGGTCGTCGATAAATATGGTCTGCGCGGCCACATCGTCTTCAATACCGAGATTGACGATATGCGTTTTGATGAGCGCACCGGCATCTGGACGCTGAAATCGGGCGAGCGCAGCTTTCAGGCGAATGTGGTGGCGGCAGGCACCGGCCAGCTTCACCGCCCGATCTGGCCGAACATTCCGGGCCGCGAGAGCTTCACAGGAGATCACTGGCACTCCGCGCAGTGGAACCACTCTGTTGATCTCAAGGGCAAGCGCGTCGCGGTTATAGGCAATGGCGCAAGCGCAATCCAGTTCGTGCCGGAAGTGGCGAAGGAAGCAGGGCAGGTCACCATCTTCCAGCGTTCGGCAAGCTGGGTGCTGCCGCGCCCGCAGCGCGAGTTCTGGGGATGGGAAAAGGCGCTCTACAGGGCGCTGCCATGGACGATCAACATTCAGCGCTGGAAGACCTACTGGTTTGGCGAGCTGCTGTTCCGCGCCTTCCATAAATCGGGCGACAAGATCAAGCAGACGGCCATCGACGAGATGAACCTGTATGTGACCGATCCGGTGAAGAAGCAGAAGCTCACGCCGGATTACGAACCGGGCTGCAAGCGCGTCCTCTTTGCCAATGACTGGTGGCCCGCAATGGGCAAGGATCATGTCGATGTGGTGACGGAAGGCATTGCCGAAATCACGCCGACCGGCATCCGTACGAAGGACGGCACGCAGCGCGATTTCGACATCATCATCTATGGCACGGGCTTCGACACGACGAACTTCCTCGGGCCGATGACGGTGAAGGGGCTGGCGGGCCGCGATCTGTCGGATGCGTGGCATGATGGCGCGGAAGCGCATCACGGCATGACCGTGTCGGGCTTCCCCAACTTCTTCATGCTCTACGGACCGAACACCAATCTGGGCCATAACTCGATCATTTTCATGATCGAATGCCAGTCGAACTACATTGCGCAATGCGTGCAGAAGATTGCGAACGACAATCTTCTTTATCTGGATGTGAAGGCAGAAGCACAGCGCGCGTCCAATGCGCTTGTGCAGGCTGACAACGCCAACTCGGTTTTCGCGAGTGGATGCACAAGCTGGTACAAGACGGCAAGCGGCAAGGTCACGAATAACTGGGCGAACTACACCTTCAAATATTGGTGGCGCACCCGGAAGCCGGATTTCAACGAATATACCATCCGTACACGCACGGATAAGCCGCAAGGCGCAGCGGCAGGCATGAAGGTTGCCCCCGCCGAATAACGGACGGAATCCAAAGAAAAGGCCGGAGCAGCGCTGCTCCGGCCTTTTTCATGTGCGGTGACTCAGCCTGCCAGCGCACGAACGGTCGTTGCGGTAAAATCATCCGCGGGCATGAATGTCTCGATTACCAGTTCGGAAAAGGTGATGTCGATGGCCGTTCCGAAAACCGTGGTTGCGGTGAAGAAGGAGAGCGTGCCCGCATCGCTTGAAATGCGAAGCGGCACAATGAGGCCGCCATATTCCTGATGAGGCTTGGCCGTCCGGCTGCCGCCCGGAAAGGAACGCAGTTCTTCGAGAAGCGCGGCAAGCTTCTCATCATTGGTGAACTCGATCTGGCGCTCCAGCCGCTCAAAGACATGCGCGCGCCACTCGGCAAGATTCTGGATGCGGCCTGCAAGTCCGTCCGGGTGAAGGCTCAGCCGCAATACATTGACGGGCGGGACAAGAAGCTCATCGGGTATCCCCGCCAGAAAAAGCGGCAGCGCGGCATTGCCCGCAACGAGATCCCAATAGCGATCCACCGCAATGGCCGGAAAAGGCTCGTGGCTTGCAAGCACCAGATCCACCGCGCGTCGTGCGGCGAGGGCATCGGGGCTTGGATTATCGATGCCCGTCTCGGAATAGACAGGCGCAAAGCCTGCTGCGAGCAGCAGCTCGTTGCGCTCTCGGAAGGGCATGTCGAGCCGTTCCGCCAGATGCAACAACATTTCGCGGCTCGGGCGCGCGCGCCCCGTTTCAAGAAAGCTCAGATGCCTCGCCGAGATTTCTGCATCGCAGGCAAAGGCAAGCTGGCTGAGGCGGCGGCGCTGGCGCCATGTCCGAAGCATCTCGCCGACCGGACGTGTGTTCTGTGTCTGAATGCTCATGGGAAAACGCTAGCGCCCGGCGGGAAGCGCCGCAATTACCTTCCGCGTAATCGACGCACTCCCGCTCCCTCCCCGATTATCCGGGACAGCGCCGCGCTTCTCATGCGGCACGGAACACCGAAGAAACATGGAAGGAAAGAGATATGGCACTCGCAGCAATCGCCAGCTCGGTTTCGGTTCGCCATGCGGTCCTCGCAGATGGCGTCATCAGCGGCGCGATGGGCGCCCTGCTTATCGTGGCGGCGAGCCCGCTTTCGGGCCTTCTTGGAATATCGGCAGGCTTTCTCTTCTGGGTGGGCGTAGCGCTGATGCCCTGGATGCTGGCGCTTCTCTTGATCGGGCGAAAGGATCAGCCGGGTGCAAGAGCGGTGGAAACAGTGATCGCGCTTAATGCTCTCTGGGTCGTGACCTCAATCGGCCTCATCCTTTTCGGCCCCTTCGAGATGACGGCGCTCGGCATTGCCTTTGTGGTGGCGCAGGCGCTCGCCGTCGCCGTCTTCGCCGAACTCCAGTTCTTCGGGCTGAAGCGCGCAGGATAAGAGGCCATGAAAAAAAGCCGCCGGGTTTCCCCGGCGGCTTCGCATTTCAGGCAGTTCCGATAAGGCTTAGTGGAACTGGGCGGATTCGGTCGAGTCGCCGAGCGCCGTGGTGGAGCTTTCGCCGCCACCCGCCGCAAGGCTGACGAGGTCGAAATAGCCCGTGCCGACTTCGCGCTGGTGGCGCGTAGCGGTGTAGCCGTCCTTCTCGGCTGCGAACTCGGCCTGCTGCAGCTCCGAATAGGCGCCCATGCCGCGGTCGCGATAGGCGGAAGCGAGCTGGAACATGCCGTAGTTGAGCTGATGGAAGCCGGCCAGCGTGACGAACTGGTACTTGTAGCCCATCGCCGCGATTTCGCGCTGGAATTTCTCGATCGTCGCCTTGTCGAGATTGGCTTCCCAGTTGAAGGAAGGCGAGCAGTTATAGGCGAGCAGCTGGTCGGGATATTCCTTGCGGATGGCCTCGGCGAAGCGCTTGGCGTCTTCGAGGTTCGGCTTGGAGGTTTCCCACCACAGAAGGTCTGCATAAGGCGCGAAGGCAAGGCCGCGCTTGATGCAGTGATCGACGCCCTTGCCGGGCTTCAGGCGGTAGAAGCCTTCAACCGTGCGGCCCGCGTCGAAATCGATGAACTCGTGGTCGCGCTCGTCGATGTCGGAGGTGATGAGATTGGCGGATTCAGCGTCCGTACGCGCCATGATGAGGGTCGGGACGCCCATCACGTCAGCGCCAAGGCGCGCGGCGTTCAGGTTGCGCTCATGGGCGCGGGTCGGGATCAGAACCTTGCCGCCGAGATGGCCGCACTTCTTTTCCGACGCGAGCTGGTCTTCATAGTGCACGCCAGCAGCACCCGCCTCGATATAAGCCTTCATGATTTCGAAGCAGTTGAGCGGGCCACCGAAACCGGCTTCTGCGTCCGCCACGATCGGGAGGAACCAGTCGCGCTTCGCGCCGCCTTCCGAATGCTCGATCTCATCAGCGCGCTTCAGCGTGCGGTTGATCTTGCGGGCAAGTTCCGGGCCGGAGTTCGCCGGATAGAGCGACTGGTCCGGATAGGTCGTGCCAGCGGTGTTGTTGTCGGCGGCAACCTGCCAGCCCGACAGATAGATCGCCTTCAGGCCTGCACGAGCCATCTGCATGGCCTGGTTGCCGGAAAGGGCGCCCAGCGAATGCACATAGTCGGTCGTGTGCAGCAGTTCCCAGAGCTTGTTCGCGCCGCGCGTGGCGAGCGTGTACTCGATGGGGAAGGAGCCGCGCAGCTTCTCAACGTCTTCGACGGTGTAGTTGCGCTTCACATTGTCGAAACGGCCCTTCGGCGCGCTCGGGATCAGATCGTAAAAGGTCTTCTTGCTCATGGGACAGTCCTCGTGATCGTGAGGGAGACAGATTTCGTTCAGGCTTCGTTTTCAAGGATGAGGCGGTAGGCAGGCAGCGTCAGGAACTCCTCGCATTCCCTGGCCTTGGTCATTTCCGCGAACAGGTTGACCGCCTGTTCGAAGTGACCGGTCGTCCAACGCTCCTCGCCCAGTGTTTCGCGCAAGGTCTTCATTTCGTCGGCAAGCACTTCGTCGAAGAGCTCCGGCGTTACCTTGCGGCCATCGCTGAGCGTTGCGCCGTGATAGATCCACTGCCAGATCTGCGTGCGGCTGATCTCCGCCGTGGCAGCGTCTTCCATCAGATTGTAGAGAGGCACGGCGCCGCGGCCGCCGAGCCATGCTTCGATATACTGCACGCCGACGCGGCAGCATTCGCGCATGCCTTCCTCGGTGCGCTCGCCCTTGTGCGGCTCGAGCAGCTCCTTCTGACCGACATTCACGTCCTGACGCTGGCGGGCAAGCTGGTTCGGGCCTTCGAGCTTGCCGAAGACTTCCATCGCAACCTTCACGAGATCGGGATGGGCAACCCAGGTGCCGTCATGGCCGTTATTGGCCTCGCGCTCCTTGTCGGCGCGGACCTTGGCGAAGGCAGCTTCGTTTGCCGCTTCGTCGCCCTTCACGGGAATCTGCGCCGCCATGCCGCCCATCGCGAAAGCGCCGCGCTCATGGCAGGTCTTCACGAGGAGAAGCGAATAGGCTTTGAGGAAAGCCTCGCCCATCACCACCTGCGCGCGATCCGGCAGGATGAAGTTCGGGTTCTTTCCGAGGCGCTTGATGAAGCTGAAGATGTAGTCCCAGCGGCCGCAATTGAGGCCGACAATGTGGTCCCGCAGCTCATAAAGGATTTCATGCATCTCGAAGGCGGCGGGCAGTGTCTCGATCAGGACGGTCGCCTTGATCGTGCCGTTCTTGATGCCGAGAGCGGCCTGCGCATCCACGAAGATATCGTTCCAGAGCCGGGCCTCGAGATGGCTTTCCATCTTCGGGAGATAGAAATAGGGGCCGGTGCCGGCGGCGATCTGCGTCTTCGCATTGTGGAAGAAGTAGAGCGCGAAATCGAAAATGCTTCCGGAAATCGGCTTGCCGTCGATTTCGACATGCGCCTCTTCGAGGTGCCAGCCGCGCGGGCGGACGATCAGCGTTGCCGGCTTCTCGACAACATCATAGCGCTTGCCATTGCTTTCATCGGTGAAGCCGATGGACTTCGTCCAGTAGTCCATCATGTTGATCTGGCCGCCGATCATGTTGTCCCATGTCGGCGCGGCCGCGTCTTCGAAGTCGGTCATGTAGGACTGCGCACCGGAATTGAGCGCATTGATGACCATCTTGCGGTTATCGACGGGGCCGGTGATCTCTGTGCGGCGGTCGAGCAGATCCTTCGGAATCGGCGCGACCTTCCAGTCGCCTTCGCGGATATGCTTCGTCTGGGGCAGGAAATCAGGCAGTTCGCCCGCATCAAACCGCTTCTGGCGTTCGGCACGCGCGGCAAGCAGCTCCCGGCGACGCTCGCCATACTTGCGCTCAAGCGTGGCGACAAAGGCCAGCGCGCCGGGCGTGAGTACGCGCTCATAGCCGGGCTTCATGGCGCCCTTCACAATGATGCCCTCGCCAATGGTCGTGGCCGTTGCCTTGCTCATGCCTGATCACCTCCAGGGAGAAAATTTTGGGGGTCGTTGGCGAGGTCATACAACCGCGACAGATAAAAGTCCAATATTTACTAAGTCATTGAAAATATTGAAGTAAAAAACTTTACAAGATTCCTGTGCGATTCTGTTGAAAATGTAAATCCTGTAAATTAAAGTGCCGGAGTCGTCGGAATTTCCGGAAAAGGCGATTATGGCTGCCGATAAAAAAGTCTTTGCAGGCCAGCGTGTTAGAAGGCTTCGCCGCGAGCGCGGGCTGACACAGGCACGCATGGCGGCTGACCTCGGCATCTCCGCAAGCTACCTAAATCTGATCGAACGGGATCAGCGCCCGGTCTCGGTTCCGGTGCTGCTCAAGCTCGCCGAAGTCTATGATGTGGAGCTGCGGACACTGGGGGGCGACGATGAGGCGCAGGCGCTCACCGTGCTGCGTGAGGTGTTTTCCGACCCGCTTTTCCGCGATGCAGGCATCACCATTCAGGATTTGCGGGACATCGCCTCGGCAAACCCCGCCATGGCGGATGCCATATCGAGCCTCTACCGCGCCTATCAGGAAAGCGTGACCAGCAGCTCCATGCTGGCCGAGCGGCTGGCTGACCGCGACACGCTGGACGGGACAGAGGCGCCGGGATTGCCGCTGGAAGAGGTGCGGGACTTCATCAACAGCCGCAACAATCACTTCCCCGAACTGGATGACGCGGCGGAACGACTCTATGCGAGCGCGGGCATCGGCGCGGAAGAGCCTTATGTGGCACTGCGCACCGTGCTGCGTGATCGCCACGGGGTTTCGACGCGCATCGCCCCGGCAGACCTCATGCCGCATGAATTGCGTCGCTATGACCGACACCGCCAGACGATCTTCCTTTCGGAATTGCTCGATCAGCCGGGCCGTTCTTTCCAGCTTGCCTATCAGCTTGGCTATTTCGAACAGTCCCGCGCGATCGAGGACATTGTGGAAAGCTCCGGTCTCGACAGTGAGGAGGCGCGCCGGCTTTGCCGTGTCGCCCTCGCCAATTATTTCGCGGCAGCTTTGCTCATGCCCTATGCGGCCTTCTACAAAACGGCAGAGGCAACGCGCTATGACATCCGCCTGCTGGGCCGCCGCTTCGGCACGAGCTTCGAGCAGGTCTGCCACCGGCTGACGACATTGCAGCGTCCCGGCGCGCGCGGCATCCCCTTCTTCCTCATTCGTCTCGACAATGCGGGCAATGTCTCGAAGCGCTTTTCAGCGGCAGGCTTTCACTTCGCGCGCTTCGGCGGCACCTGCCCGCGCTGGAACGTGCATGACGCCTTCCGTGTGCCGGGCGAGATTTATCGGCAGGTCGTGCAGATGGAAGACGGGACGCGCTATTTCTCCATCGCGCGCACGGTGAGCCGCGCCGGTTCGGGCATTGGCGTGCCGGGCGATCAGTATGTCGTGGGGCTTGGCTGCGAAATCACCCATGCGCGCCGCATCGTCTATAGCCAGGGCTATGACCTTGATGATGAGCGCGGTGCAACGCCCATCGGCGTGAATTGCAGGCTCTGCGAAAGGCTTGATTGCTCGCAGCGTGCTTTCCCGCCGCTGAAGCACCGCCTGACAGTGGAAGATCATGTGCGCGGCATCTCGCCCTTCGGTGTGCCCGCACGCGGCAGCTAGCGGATCACGCGTTCCGGCGGGAAATACATGCCGATATGCATGCCCGCATCGGCGGTGAAGCCCGGGCGGGCGCGTTCAGCCCGGACGACATTGAGCGTGCCGCCATGAAGCTCCATCACCTTGCGGGTGAGAGAGAGGGCGAGGCTTTCCTCGCGCGGCGCGCTTGAATCTTCGGCGCTGACAAAGGGATCATCCGTGCCGTCGAGCCAGGGAAGGGCAGCCTGTTCCGCAGCAAGCGTTGCGGGATCGCGCTCCTCATCCAGCGAGATGGCAATGCCGCCTTGCTTTTCTTCCACGCGCAGACGAATGGTCGAGCCGCGATGCGCGCAATGCACCGCTTCGGAAAGCAGCCGGAAAAGACCCTGCCGCAAGCGGCGCGCATCGCCGCGCAGACCCGGCAGCCGCTCGGGGCAGGAAATCTCGATGGTCACGCCTTCAGCCGCCGCATTCTGGCGCTGGCTTGCAATCGCGATCTCCATGAGCTGGCCGATATTCACGATCTCGTCGGTGAGATCGATTTCGTCCATCTCGGCTTCGGCAATGCCCAGCAGATCCTCGATCATGTCGAGCAGCATCGCGCCGCTCGAATAGATGTCGGTCGCATATTCCTTGTAGCGCTCCGTCCCGATGGGCCCGAGCCGCTCATTCTTCATCATCTCGGAAAAGCCGATGATATGGGTGAGCGGCGTGCGCAGATCGTGATTGACGTTGGAGAAGAAGCTCTGGCTGCGCTTGCGCGTTTCCTGACTGCGCGCTTCTGCGTCATGCATCGTCTGTTCAAGCTTGCGGCGAACCGTCACGTCATTGAGTGCGGCGACACGGGCAGGCAGGCCGCCCCAGCGTGAATCGACGATGCGCATTTCCGCGAGGCGGTTATCGCCATCAGGCCGCGTGATCGTCACGTCATGTTCGCCCGGTTCAATCGGCAAGCCGAAATTCTGGCCGACAAGCTCCTCGGCGCTCCGACCGAGAATTTCCTGCGCGGCGTTATTGGCGAAACGCACGATGCCCTGACTGTCGAGGATAACGATGGCTTCAGGCGTTTCCTGAATGAGCGTGACCTTCGGCGCTTCAGCGATGGGCGGCTTTGTGGCTTCGGTCTCCCGCTCTTCGCGCGCGGTATGGCGGGTGATGGCACGACGCACCGCAAGGCAGAGATTGCGTGCATCCTTACCATTATTGCCGAAACTGTCTTCGGCACCCGCTTCAATCGCCTGTGTCTGAAGGAGCGGATCATCCGCACCAACGGCAATCACCGGCGCATTGGGGCCGAGCGCCACCACGCGGCGCAGAAAATCAAATGCTGCCGGGTCGCCTGCGCCAATATCGATGATGATTGCGTCAATGCCCGGCATGAGCAGCGGCTCGATGCCTTCATGGATGCTGGAAAACTCAAACTCGAAGGGGCCGGCTTCACCCGTTTCCGCAAGACGCGCGAGCTCGCTGCAGAGCGCCGCTGAGGTGCTCACGACATGTGCGGCGAGTGGTGGCAATGCCCCCGTCTCGGGCCCTGATATGGTTTTCATTGCGATGCCTGGACGCGCCAAAATACTCATCCGCTCTTAAGGCCCCCCGTCATGACCCGTACGAATAGATACAGTCAGACTGCGGCGGCTTTTAGCCGCGTGCGTTAACGATCTATTTCTTTCGTAAACGAAAGGTAAACAGACGCCCTATCTTGTGGATGACATGAAAATGAGCCACAAGCAGCGGGCCGGATGTTTACCCTGAAAACGGTAGAAATCCGCCATTTTTGAGCTTAGAAACACAAGCCCCGTTAACTGCGCATTATTTGTGGAAAAGTGCCGGTTTCGGGGTCCGAAAAGCGCCTTCGTAAACTCTTCGGGCGGCTTTTAGGCAGCAAAAGGTAAATGATTCGTTTGAATACAAGGGTATCTGCGGCGCTTGTGACGCTGCGACGCATGGGCTAGGTATGCGCCCGCGCCTGAAAAGGCGATGAGCGGCAACCATCGGGCCATCCCGAGGGGCACACCATGAGCAAAAAAGAAAAGACCTTCCGCCCCAAGGCACGCGTGCCAAAGGGGCTCCGCGACATGCCCGCTGCGCTGGTGCGCGCCGAGCAGGGAATGATCGCGCGCATCCGCGAGGTCTATGAACGCTATGGCTTTGACCCGCTCGAAACCTCTGCCTTCGAATATGCAGATGCCCTCGGCAAGTTCCTCCCGGATGAAGACCGGCCGAATGAAGGCGTGTTTTCCTTTCAGGATGATGACGAGCAGTGGCTGTCGCTGCGCTACGACCTGACGGCACCGCTCGCGCGCTATGTCGCCGAAAATTACGACGCGCTGCCAAAGCCCTTCCGTCGCTATCAGACGGGGCCGGTCTGGCGCAACGAGAAGCCGGGGCCGGGCCGCTATCGTCAGTTCACGCAGTTCGATGCCGATACGGTCGCCGCACCCGGCGTCGCGGCTGATGCCGAGATGTGCATGATGGGCGCAGACTGCCTTGAGGCGCTGGGTATTCCGCGTGGCAGCTATCGCATCCGTGCCAACAACCGCAAGGTTCTGGACGGCCTTCTCGAAACGATCGGCCTTGATGGAGAACCGGGCAGCGTCACCTACATGACGGTGCTGCGCGCCATCGACAAATATGACCGTCTCGGGCGGCAGGGCGTCGAGCTTCTGCTTGGTCCGGGCCGGAAGGATGAGTCGGGCGACTTCACCAAGGGCGCGGGCCTCTCGCCATCCCAGATCGCGGCGGTACTCGATTATGTGGAGTCCGGTGTCGGCGAAGGCCCGGCTGACCGCAAGGCGGTTCTCGAGGGCTGGCGCAAACTTGTGGGCGAGAGCACGGTTGGCCGGGAAGGCGTGGACGAGCTTGCCGAGATGGACGCGCTTTTCACATCTGCGGGCTATGGCATCGACCGGATCGAATTCAATTCATGGATCGTGCGGGGGCTTGGCTATTACACCGGTCCTGTTTTCGAATCCGATCTCCTCTTCGAGGTGAAGGACGAGAAAGGCAATCCGGTGCGCTTCGGCTCGGTCGGTTCGGGTGGGCGCTATGACGGGCTGGTCGAACGCTTCAAGGGCGTGAAAGTGCCCGCGACCGGCTTCTCCATCGGTGTGAGCCGCTTGCAGACGGCGCTGGAGCTGCTCGGCAAGCTTGATTTCGAGACGGTGCAGGCACCTGTCGTCGTCCTGACACTCGATGCCGGTAACATGGCGGGCTATCAGGCCATGGTGTCGGAACTGCGCAATGCGGGCATCCGCGCCGAAATGTATCTCGGCGGCTCGGGCATGAAGGCGCAGATGAAATATGCCGACAAGCGCGGCGCTCCCATTGCCGTCATCGAGGGCGAAGATGAGCGTGCAAAGGGTGAGGTGACGCTGAAAGACCTTATCCTCGGCTCGGAAATGTCGAAGGAAATCGAGGACAATACGGCCTGGCGCGAGGGCCAGCCGGCGCAGATCGCCGTGCCGCGCAACAGGCTGGTCGAGGAAGTCCGGGCCATGCTCGCCCGACATTACCCGCATCACGGCTGATTGGCCGTTATTCCTCTTTCTCGATATTTACCATTTCCATGCTAGATAAGGCCCGGATCGGAAAGAAACGGCGGGCCGGGAAGTATCCGACATGTCTCTGACTGCAATGGCAGCACTGGAAGGCGAAAGGCTGCGCGCCCGCGAGGCGCTCGCGGCCTCGGTGCGCGGCGGCTTCGAGAAGGCGGGCTATGCCCCCGTTTCCGCGCCCGCGCTGCAGCCTGCCGAAATTTTTCTCGATATGTCCGGCGAGGATATTCGCCGCCGCATGTATGTCTTCACCGACCCTGCAGGCGACGAGCTTTGCCTGCGCCCGGAACTGACGATCCCCGTATGCCGCCTCTATCTGGAAGCGGGCGGCGGGGAGAAAAAGCTCTGCTCGGTCGGCCCCGTCTATCGCTACCAGCCGCGCGGCTCGACCAAGCTGCGGGAATTCACGCAGGCGGGTCTCGAATGTCTCGGCAGTGCCGATGCGGAAGAAGCGGATGCCGAAGTCATGGCACTTGCCGCCCGCGCCGTCGCCGATGCGGGCCTCAAATCCTATGACATCGAGATGGGCGATCTCGCCCTTTTCGATGCGCTGATCGACGCGCTCGATCTGCCGCCCGGCTGGCGCGCCCGTCTGAAGCGTCACTTCTGGCGTCCCGACTATTTCCGCGAATTGCTCGACCGCCTTGCCGCGGGCGACGGCACGGCAGAAGCGGGCGACAAACAGGCGCTGATCTCCGCGCTTGGCGGGCTTGATGAAGCACAGGCGAAAGACGTGATCGAAGACGTGCTGAAACTCGCAGGCATCGCGCCTGTGGGTGGCCGCACCGTCGAGGAAGTGGCAGAAAGGCTGCTGGAGCAGGCAGAGCTTGCCTCCTCCTCCGTGCCCGCAGCGGCTGTGAAGCTGATCGCGGATTTCCTCGCCGTCTCCGGCACGCCGGAAGAAAGCATTGCACGCATCAAGGCGCTTGCCTCCGGCGCTGGCATCTCACTTGCCGGTGCGATTGCGCGTTTCGAGCGGCGCATGGCGCTGGCGGCAAAGGCCGGTGTCGATCTCTCCCGCGCGCATTTTGCCACGGGCTTCGGCCGCAACATGGCCTATTACACGGGCTTCGTTTTCGAGTTCCGGGTGAATGCGCTCGGTGCTGACGCCATGATCTGTGGCGGTGGCCGCTATGATGGCTTGCTTGCCGCACTTGGCGCAGAGACGCAGGTGCCTGCTGTTGGCTGCGCGGTCGGCATTGAGCGACTGCTCGCAGCCGTTGCGAAGGAGGGGGGCCAATGAGCGATAAACTCGTGATCGGCCTTCCTTCGAAGGGCAGGCTTCAGGAAAATGCCAATGCCTTCTTCGCGCGCGCAGGCCTCAAGGTGCGGCAGGATGGCGGGCGCGGCTATACGGGCCGTCTCGATGGCATTGCCAATGTCGAGATTGCCTTTCTCTCAGCCTCCGAAATCGCCGGTCAGCTCGAGCAAGGCCAGATCCATCTCGGCGTGACGGGCGAGGATCTCATTCGCGAAAAGCTCGCCGCGCCGGAGCGGGATGTTGATCTGCTGCTGCCGCTCGGCTTCGGTCATGCGGATGTGGTCGTTGCCGTACCGCAAAGCTGGATCGATGTCTCCACCATGGCCGATCTCGATGATGTGGCGCTCGCCTTCCACACCAAGCGCGGGCGGCGGCTTCGTGTTGCGACGAAATATTTCAACCTGACGCGGCGCTTCTTCGCGGAGCACGGGCTGACGGGCTATCGCATCGTCGAAAGCCTCGGCGCGACCGAAGGCGCGCCTGCTGCCGGTACGGCGGAAGTGATCGTGGACATTACCTCCACGGGCGCAACGCTTGCCGCAAACAATCTCAAGATACTGGATGACGGCACCATTCTGAAAAGCCAGGCGAACCTTGTGGCGAGCCTGCGGGCGGAATGGAGCGGGAAGGCACTTGCCGCCGTCGGCGAGATTCTCGACCGCAGTTCCGCGCAGGCCCGCGCGGCAAAGACGGTCGAGGTGCGCTTTGCGAGCAGCGAGGGCGATGCCGCATTGATCGGCGAGATTGCCAATCGCTTCGGCGTCACCCTGCCTTTCGGCAACGGGGCGGGCGGCCCTGTGCGCATCGCACATTGCCCGGAAGCGCATCTCTACGATCTCGTGGCCTATCTCTATGCCAATGGCCGCGATACGGTGACGGCCTCACGCGCCGACTATGTGTTCGAGGCGCGCAACCCGCTGCGCGAGCGGCTTCTGCAAAAGCTGAACGTGAAGGGCTGACACCATGACGCCCATGCTCGCCGCCATCACAGCCCTTGTGGTTCTGGTGACGGCGACAATTTCCGGCATTTTCGGCATGGCGGGCGGCATGATCCTCATGGCGTTCCTCACCTTCGCCTTTTCGGTCGGCGCGGCGATGATGCTACATGGCGCAACGCAGGCTGTGTCGAATGGCTATCGCGCCGTCATCAACTGGCGGGATATTATCTGGCCGCTCGTCGCAATGAACATGCTGGGCGCTGTCGTCGCCCTCGCGCTGTTCATGTCGGTGAGCTTCGTGCCCGACAAGGCAACGGTGCTGCTCGTGCTGGGCGCCATTCCCTTTGTCGCCTTCGCCATCCCAAAAAGCTGGGGGCTTGATATCACCCGGCCTTTCATCTCGCCTCTCTGCGGCTTTGTGGTGACGGCGCTCACGCTGACGGCGGGCGTGGCCGGGCCTATCCTTGATGTGTTTTTTGTGCGCAGTCCGCTGACACGCCATCAGATCGTCGCAACCAAGGCCGTGACGCAGACGCTTCAGCACCTGACCAAACTTCTCTATTTTGGTGTTCTGGCAGCGCATCTCCTCCCGTCAGCGGATTTGCCGTGGTGGATTTATCTGATGGTGGTGCCGCTTGCCATGCTCGGCACAACGGTCGGCAAGATGGTGCTGGACCGCATGAGTGACGGCCAGTTCCGAAACTGGAGCCGCAATATTCTCTTCGTCCTGGGCGCGCTGCTCATCTGGCAGGGGCTGTCGTTACATCTCTCCTGAACGTCGTTGCGAAAAGCGCATGCGCGACGAAGCAAGTCAGAGCTGCAGGCGCAGAGGATGTGATTTTGGGATGCTTCGCTCCGCTCGCAATGACGCGAGTTACGAAAGCCCCTTCCGCGCGACAAACTTCTTCCGTCCTGCCTCGCCCAGTCTTTCCATGATCGGCAGAATTGGCCGGATCATCCAGGGGAAGGCTGCGAAGAAGCGGGAGGAAAGACTTGCGCTATAGGGCACATAGATTTCGAGTTTGCCCGTATCCATGCCCCCGAGCAGCGCATCGGCGACATCTTCCGCGCTCATCACCTTGTCGATGAAATTGAGCACCGAGCCGCCATGCGTTGCTTCGTAATGCAGCATCGGCGTATCCACGGCAGCGGGATAGATGCCTGATACCTTGACGCCCCGTGGAGCAAGCTCCTGATGGAGACTTGAAAGAAAGCCGCGCAGCCCGAATTTCGATGCCGCATAGGCTGCGCTCTCCTTGAGCGCGATGATGCCGCCGAGAGAAACGGTCGTGACGAGCGCACCGCGTCCCCGCGCAATCATCAGCGGCGCGACAGCATGGATGAGCCGTATCGGCGCATTCATGTTCACCTCAAGCTGGAGAGCGATATCGGAAAAGGGAATATCTGCCACCGCACCGGGCCGCACTATGCCTGCATTATTGATGAGAACATCAAGATCGGCATGGTTCGTGACTATCGTCTCGCAAAGCCTCTCCACCTCTTCACGGCTCGCAAGATCGCAAGCGATGATTTCCGCCGGGCGGGAAAGCGTTGCAGAAATCGCGTTCAGCGATGTGCGCTCGCGATCAACAAGAATGAGCTGATAGCCGCGCCGGTCGAGCTTTTCGCAAAGCACCTGCCCGATGCCGCCCGCGGCCCCTGTTACCAGCGCCTTCATGCGGCCTTCCTGTCCCGCGTAATGCGCAATGCATCGAAGCATCCATCGGCAAGATCAGCCCAGCGAAGGCGCTTGCGAAGGCGTGTCATCTGCTTGCGATAGGCATCAATCTCCACATAGGTGGCGTGCCGCGCAGAGCCGACAAACTTGATACCGCCGCTCAGGTCCGGTCTGTCTGTCGCAATGAGTGTGTTGAGTGCCTGTGCATCAGCACCGCCCTTCGCGCGGGCAAGTATGGTGCGGGCAATCAGATCGGCCATTTCGTCAAAGAGTTTGTAGGCGCCGCCATTCGTCTCCATGAATCCCAGCGCATAAAGCGTCGGATGCTCGCGGCTGAAGAGGTTCATGTAGAGATCAGGCCGCCCCTTCTTCCAGGCGAGAAGGGCGGGGTCGAGATAAGGCACTTTCCATTCATATCCGGTTGCGCAAAGAACGAGATCGATTTCCTCGGACGTGCCATCGACGAAATGAACCGTCTTGCCTTCAAAGCGCGCCACATCACGTTTCGCCTTGATGTCGCCATGCGAAAGGTGATGCAGAAGCTGCGTATTGAGGATCGGATGCGTCTCGAAAATGCGGTGATCCGGCTTCTGCAAACCAAGCCTTGTGAGATCACCATTCAGAATGCGCAGGACCACACCAAAAACGCGCTGCGTGAGCCACATGGGAAGTTTCGGTCCCCCATGTGCGAATACATCGGCCGGGACGCCGAAAATATGTTTCGGCAGGAAGTGGTATCCCCGCCTCATGCTGATGAAAGCGGCCTCCGCCGAGCGCGCTGCATCGCAGGCAATATCGCAACCGGAATTTCCCGCGCCGATGATAAGCACACGCTTGCGTTTGAATTCATCAGGCGAGCGGTAGGAGACGGCATGGCGCATCTCGCCCATGAAAGTGCCGGGATAATCCGGCATGACCGGATGCCAGTTCGTTCCATTCGCACAGACAAGCGCCGCATAGTCTTTCGTTTCGCCGGTTGAAAGCGTCACCCGCCATGTCTGGTCAGGCTGCAATTCCGCTTTCTCTACCGATACATTGAAGCGGATATGGTCGCGCAGCCCGTACGCATCCGCGAAGCTCTGCATATAGAGGTGGATCTGCCGGTTGGAAGGATAGTCCGGGTAATCCTCCGGCATGGGAAAGTCGTGATAATGCGACTGCGTTTTCGAAGAGATGAAATGCGCTGAGTCATAGACCGGCGAGCCAGGGTTGCTCTGGTCCCATAGCCCGCCCACATCGCTGTGCCGCTCGTAAACATCGAACGGAATCTTGTGCCGCAGAAAAGTGCGGGCGAGGCTCAGGCCCGCCGGTCCCCCGCCTACCACGCAAACGCGCCCGATCTCCCCCATAACGCCCCCTAAAAAATGAGTATTATTCATATTTGTAAAAAGTGATAAACCCTCATAATTTCCGGCGCAAGAGAAAAGTGGTTAAGTAGGCCCATGAGCAGCCCGAAAATCCTCCGTCGCCAGCCGACACAGGCGCGCGCCCGCGAGCGTGTGGAGCGGCTTTTGTCCGTCGCCACCGAAATGATTGCCGAGACGGGAAGCGACGCCATGCGGATGACGGAGCTTGCAGAACGGGCAGGCGTGCCCATCGGCTCGCTCTATCAATATTTCCCGGACAAGGCGGCGATCCTCAGGCTCCTTGCGATCCGCGTGATGGAGCGAGTGCGGGAAATGCTGCGGCGAACCATTGAGGGGCTCGATGACCCGAAAGAAGCGCTCACGCGGATCGATCAGGCGCTTGTGGGCTATTACCAGCTCTTCCTCACGGAGCCTGTGACGCGTGACATCTGGTCGGCCACGCAGTCCGACAAGGCGCTTCAGGAGCTCGACATTGAGGATAGCCGCGTCAATGCCGGGCTTTTCTTCGATGCCATGAAGCCGATCGTGCCGAAGCATAATCATGCGCGGCTGAAGGCTGCATCCTTTCTGCTGATGCAGCTTTCAGGGGCTGCGGTGCGCCTTGCGATTGCAGTGGACCGCAAGGAGGGCGATCGCCTGATGACGGAATATCGCTTCATGATCGCGCGCGAATTTGAAAGCCTGCTTGTGGGAGAGGATAGGGCTTTCTAGAGTCACTCCCGCCCTGGAGGCGTTCAGAGGGAGGCACCCGCATGGCAAGAACAGCGATCCGTGTCGGTATTGGCGGGTGGGTTTTCCCCGAATGGCGCGGCAGCTTTTATCCGGAAGGTCTGGCACAGAAGCGCGAGCTTGAATATGCAAGTTCGAAGCTTGGCAGCATCGAGATCAACGGCACCTTCTATGGGTCGCAGAAGCCCGAAAGCTTTCTCAAATGGCATGACGAGACGCCAGATGATTTCGTCTTCTCGCTGAAGGGGCCGCGCTTTGCGACCAATCGCCGTGTGCTCGCAGAAGCTGGACCATCCATCGAAAAGTTCCTGTCGAGCGGTGTGACCGGGTTGAAGAAGAAGCTCGGCGTCATCAACTGGCAGTTCGCGCCAACGAAGAAATTCGAGCCGGATGATTTTGCGGGCTTTCTCGCGCTGCTGCCAAAAAAGCATGAAGGCATCGCGCTCCGTCATGCGGTTGAAGTGCGGCATGAAAGCTTCCTGTCAAAAGACTTCATTGATCTTGTGCGCGAACATGGCGTTGCTGTGGTCACGGCAGCGGATTCCAAATATCCGCAGATCGGCGACATAACGGCGCCCTTCGTCTATGCGCGGATCATGGGAACAGTCGAAGAGGAGAAGCTCGGCTATTCGAAAAAGGCGCTCAATCAATGGGCCGCCCGCGCGAAGGAATGGGCAGAAAGCCGCGTGCCAAAAGACATCAACACTGTCGGTCAGGCGACGAAGCTGCCTGTCATAAATGTCTTTCTTTATGTGATCTCCGGGGCAAAGACCCGCAATCCCCATGCTGCCATGGCGATTGCGGAGCGGTTATAGACTTGTCGTCATTGCGGGCCCGGCGACACAATCCAGAACTGATTGCGCGGTTCCTCGCAATGACGCCGTTCTCTTAAAGTCCAGGCACAGGAAAGCGTGAGGTGAGAGCGCGGGCGCGGGCGGCAAGTTTCTCTTCCCTCTCACGGTCGCCCTTCGCGCCAAGGGTGTCGGCGATGATCTCACCGATCTCGCTCATCTCGGCAATCCCCATGCCGCGCGCAGTGGGAGCGGGCGTTCCAAGCCGAAGGCCGGAGGGGCGCACGGGCGGGTTCGGATCGTCTGGTATCACCTGCTTGTTGGTGGTAAGTCCCACGCGATCAAGCGCCTCTTGCGCCGTTGCGCCATCAATGCCGAAGCTTGCCACCGTGTCGATGACGAGAAGGTGGTTGTCCGTACCACCTGTCACAAGCTTCACACCAGCGCCGGTGAGCGCCGCCGCGAGCGCCTTTGCATTGGCAAGAATCTGTTCCGAATAACGGCGGAAGGCGGGAAGCGCGGCGAGGCGGAAGGTGACGGCAGCGGCTGCCACCTGATTCATATGCGGCCCGCCCTGAAGGCCGGGAAAGACAGAGGCGTCGATCTTCTTTGCAAGCTCGGCCTTGCAGAGAATGAGCCCGCCCCTCGGCCCGCGCAGCGACTTGTGCGTCGTGGTCGTCATAACGTCAAAGCCGGCATCCAGCGGATTGCGCATCACATTGGCCGCGATCAACCCGCCAATATGCGAGACATCGGCCATGGTGAGCGCGTCCACCTCGTTTGCCACGCGCTTGAAATCGGCATAGTCATAATCGCGCGGATAGGAGGAGTAGCCGCAAACAACCATTTTCGGCTTCGTCTCCCGCGCCACCGCGCGCAACTGATCGAAGTCGATCTTACCGGTTGAAGGATCGGTCTTGTAGCGTACGAAATTGAACAGCCGCCCCATATGGCTCACAGGTGCGCCATGCGTGAGGTGCCCGCCATGTGACAGATCCATGGCGAGGATTGTGTCGCCCGGCTCGAGAAGGCCGAGATAGACCGCCTGATTCATCGGCGAGCCGGAAAGCGGCTGCACATTGGCATGCTCCGCGCGAAAAAGTGCCTTTGCGCGGTCGCGGGCGAGTGTTTCGATGCGGTCCGTGTGTTCCTGCCCGCCATAATAGCGTCGCCCCGGATAGCCCTCCGAATATTTGTTGGTGAAGGCAGAGCCGAGCAGCGTCAGGACTTCAGGAAAGGCATAATTCTCGGACGGGATGAGTTCGAGACCCGCCCGCTGGCGGCTCTCCTCTCCCTTGAGTGCGAGAAAAACTTCATTGTCGGATTGCGCAAGCTGCGCGTATTGGTCGGATGTGGGCATCTGGTTCTCCCTTGAGCCAAAACAAAAACGCCCGGCCAGCATCTTCATGTGCTGCCCAGGCGATCGGCTCAAAAACCAGTCTCCGCGCTCCCCGATGGTTACCCATCTCATATCGCCAGTCGCGCGGAGGATATGTGCGACCGGTAGTAGGGGGAGTATGCGCGGGAAGGTGACGGAGTCAATTCCTTCCGGTCATCGTCATCAAAGTCCCAATATGCGTTTTGCGATGATGTTCTTCTGGATTTCGTTCGACCCGCCATAGATCGATTGCGCCCGCGCGCCGAGATAGGCGGCCACGGAAGGCGCGGCTCCAGCGGGCAGGGCGGTGTTGCCGGTCCATGCCGGAGCAACGGAATCGGGAAAGGCAGGCTGCGCATAGGGCCCGTAAACCTCCATCCCGAGTTCGGTGATGTCTTGCGCCAGTTCGGTTGCAATGATCTTCAGAATGGAAGATTCATTTCCCGGCGCACCGCCTTCCGCCACGGATGAAAGCGTGCGGAGCACGGTAAGCTCCAGCGCATCAAGCCGCGCTTCAAGCGAGGTGAGTTTCGCCACGAAGGCAGAGTCGGAAAGAAGCTCGCGCTCCTTCGCCGCCTTGCGGATATTGCCGAGCTGCTTCCGCTTGCCCGCCACATGCGCATAGGAAGTCCGCTCATGGCCGAGAAGATAGTTGGCATAGGTCCAGCCCTTGCCTTCCTCGCCAATCCGATTTTCTTTCGGCACACGGACATTATCGAAGGTCACGCTGTTGAGCGAATGTTTGCCATCAATCGTGATGATCGGATTGACGGTGATGCCCGGCGTCTTCATGTCGATCAGCAGAAAGGTAATGCCTTCCTGCTTCTTTTCTTCCTGTGAGGTGCGCAGCAGGCAGAAAATCCAGTCGGCATGTTGCGCAAGGCTTGTCCAGATTTTCGTGCCATTGACGATGTAATCATCGCCATCCGAAACGGCGGAACATTGCAGCGAGGCAAGGTCGGAGCCTGATCCCGGTTCCGAATAGCCCTGCGCCCAGAACGTCGTGCTGTCGAGAATGCCGGGGAGCCAGCGCTTCTTCTGCTCTTCCGTGCCGAATGTGTAGATGACGGGGCCGACATAGAGAAGGCCCATGGGCACGACATTCAGAGCGCCTGCGCGTTCAAGCTCTTCATCGAAAATATACTTCTCATTGGCGGTCCAGCCTGTGCCGCCTGCCGCTTTCGGCCAGTTGACCGCAAGCCAGCCCTTCGCCGCCATGGCGCGCTCGGATCGCTGATAATCTTCTTTCGAGGGCGACGCGCCGCTCGCCATTTTCTCGATGATGTCGCGCGGATACTCGTTCTCGAAAAAATCCCGCACCTTCACGCGAAACTCTTCATCCTTCTCTGAGAATGAGAAATCCATGGCCATCCTCCCCGTGTTCCATTTGCCGGGAAGTTTAGCGGTTTGAAGGATCAGCGCCAGAGCGGGACGCAGAAAGCAGACGAAGCTGCCGCAGCGTCCCGCTCGAATGTCACGCGGTCTTGATCCAGACGGCCTTCACATTGAGATATTCCTCAAGGTGCTGGATGCCGGATTCGCGGCCATAACCGCTCATCTTGTAACCGCCAAAGGGCACGGCAGGGTCCATTGCCTGATAGCAATTCACCCAGACGGACCCGGCGCGCAGCCCCTTTGCGACCCGGTGCGCCTTGCTCACATCGCGCGTCCAGACGCCGCTGCCAAGGCCGAACTGGGTCTGGTTGCCGCGCCTGATGACCTCTTCCACATCATCAAAGGGAATGGCGGAGAGAACCGGGCCAAAGATTTCTTCCTGCGCGATTCGCATGTCATCGCGCACATCGGCAAAGACGGTCGGGGCAACGAAATAGCCCTTCGCATAATCGCCATCGGTGAGCTGCATGCCGCCCGCAATCGGGCGCGCGCCTTCCTGCCGTCCGATGCTGAGGTAGTCTGTCACGCGATCAAGCTGCTCGGCGGAAACGAGCGGCCCGATCTGCGTCTCGGGATCAAGCCCGTTGCCGACGCGAAGTTTCCTGCCAAAATCCGCAACACGCTCGGTGAACTCGTCATAGATGCGCCGCTCCACAAAGAGCCGCGTGCCCGCGCTGCAAATCTGGCCGGAATTGGCAAACACGCCCATGCTTGCTCCCGGCACAGCGAGATCGAGATCGGCATCGGCGAACACGATGTCGGGTGACTTGCCGCCCAGTTCGAGCGAGATGCGCTTGAGGTTGCTGGTGGAAGCGTGAACGATCTTCTGGCCGGTGAAATGCGAGCCGGTAAAGGCGATCTTGTCCACGTCCATATGTTCGGCAAGCGCGGCACCTGCCGTCTCGCCAAAGCCGGTAACGATGTTGACGACGCCGTCCGGTATTCCCGCTTCGACAATGAGTTCGCCAAGGCGAAGCGCGGTAAGCGGTGCTTCTTCCGCAGGCTTGAGCACTATGGTGCAACCGGTGGCAAGGGCAGGGCCGATCTTCCAGACGCAGGCCGTGAGCGGCCCGTTCCACGGAATGATCGCGCCGACAACGCCGACGGGTTCCTTCAGCGTGTAGGAAAAGATTTCGCCGGGAAGCGAATTGTCGATTGTCTCGCCATGAATGTTGATCGACAGGCCCGCATAGTAGTGCAGCATGCCCATCACGCGCTGGCGATTGCCGAAGGTGCGGACAACCGGTGCGCCCATATCGATCGTGTCGAGCGTCGCCAGTTCTTCGTAATGTCGCTCCACGAGATCAGCGAGCTTGAGAATGAGGCGCTGCCGCTCATAGGGCTTCATGCGCGACCACGGACCTTCCTCGAAAGCCTTTCGCGCGGCGGCAACGGCACGGTCGATATCTTCCTTGTCGCCCTTCGCTACGTGAGCGAGATGCGCGCCCGTCGCGGGATTGTGGGTTTCAAACGTCTCGCCTGACGCAGCCTCTACCCAGCGCCCGCCAATCAGCAGTTTCTTCGGCTTGCCATCAAGAAAGGGATGGTGAGGATTGGCGACCGTAGGGAGCGCTGTCATTGGTGTTGTCCTTGCTTCGGAAGGGGCCGCGCGGGCAGGAGGGCTGCCCGCGTGGGGGCTTGGAATAGACCTCGCCGGATGGTCGCGCAAGGCGCGCCGCCGGGCAAGCCCGAGAACAATGTCCCTGACAAGATGTTTGAATGGCTCTTGCGCCGGGCGCAAAGAAAAAGGGCCGATGTTTCCACCGGCCCTTTCCCTTGTCTCTCGGTGAGAGCGGGACTTCTTAGAAGTCCATGCCGCCCATGCCACCCATGCCGCCCATGCCGGGCACGCCACCAGCGCCACCTTCCTTCTTCGGCGCCTCGGCGATCATCGCCTCGGTCGTGATGAGGAGGCCGGCAACGGAAGCTGCGTCCTGCAGCGCCGTGCGAACGACCTTGGTCGGGTCGATGATGCCGGCGGCAACGAGGTCCACATATTCTTCCTTCTGGGCGTCGAAGCCGAAATTGGGCTGCTTCGACTCGAGCACCTTCTGCACGACGATGGAGCCTTCCACGCCAGCATTCTCGGCGATCTGACGGATCGGTGCTTCCAGCGCCTTGCGGATGATGTTGATACCCGCCTGGATGTCGCGGTTGTCGTCGGTCAGCTTGGCAACAGCCTTGGAGGCCATCAGCAGCGCCGTGCCACCGCCCGGAACGATGCCTTCCTCAACCGCAGCGCGGGTCGCGTTGAGCGCGTCATCGACGCGGTCCTTGCGCTCCTTCACTTCGACTTCGGTCGCACCGCCGACCTTGATCACCGCAACGCCGCCAGCGAGCTTCGCGAGGCGCTCCTGCAGCTTTTCCTTGTCGTAGTCGGACGTGGTTTCTTCGATCTGGCGCTTGATCTGGTTGACGCGCGCTTCGATGTCCTTCTTCTTGCCGGAACCATCGACGATCGTGGTGTCGTCCTTCGTGATCGAGACGCGCTTCGCACGGCCGAGCATGTCGAGCGTCACCGTCTCAAGCTTGATGCCGAGGTCTTCAGAGATGACCTGGCCGCCCGTGAGAATGGCGATGTCTTCGAGCATGGCCTTGCGGCGATCACCGAAGCCCGGCGCCTTCACGGCCGCGACCTTCAGGCCACCACGGAGCTTGTTGACGACGAGCGTGGCAAGCGCCTCACCCTCGATGTCTTCCGCGATGATGAGGAGCGGACGCGAGGACTGTACCACAGCCTCGAGAACCGGCAGCATCGGCTGCAGGCTGGTCAGCTTCTTCTCATGGAGCAGGATGAGCGGCTCATCAAGCTCGGCAACCATCTTGTCGGCATTGGTGATGAAGTAGGGCGAGAGGTAGCCGCGATCGAACTGCATGCCTTCCACGACATCGAGTTCGGTTTCGAGCGACTTGGCTTCTTCAACCGTGATCACGCCCTCATTGCCGACCTTGGCCATCGCTTCGGCGATCATCGCGCCGATTTCCGATTCGCCATTCGCGGAGATCGTGCCGACCTGCGCGACTTCGTCGTTCGACTTCACCTTCTTGGAGCGCTTGGTGATGTCGTCAATGGCCGTGCGAACGGCGATGTCGATACCGCGCTTCAGATCCATCGGGTTCATGCCGGCGGCAACCGACTTTGCGCCTTCGCGCACGATCGCCTGCGTCAGAACCGTGGCAGTGGTCGTGCCGTCGCCCGCCTTGTCGTTGGTCTTGGAAGCAACTTCCTTGACCATCTGCGCGCCCATGTTTTCGAACTTGTCTTCGAGTTCGATTTCCTTCGCAACCGACACGCCGTCCTTCGTGGTGCGGGGGGCGCCAAAGGCCTTGTCGATGACCACGTTGCGGCCCTTCGGACCGAGCGTCACCTTTACCGCATCGGCAAGAATGTCGACGCCGCGAAGCATGCTCTCGCGCGCGGAACGACCGAATTTGACTTCTTTAGCCATGTCTTCTTGATCCTTCTAAATCCATGAAACGGAGCAGGGGCGAGGGCGCACAAAAAAGGGCCCGCCACCGCAATCCGGTGCGAGCCTTACTCGGCGGCTGCCTTCTTCTTGCCGGCGCCTTCGAGCACACCCATGATGTCGCTTTCTTTCATGATCAGCAGCTCTTCGCCGTCGATCTTGACTTCGGTGCCCGACCACTTGCCGAAGATCACCCGGTCACCGACCTTCACGTCGAGCGCAATGATCTTGCCGTCATCGCCACGGGCGCCCGGGCCCACCGCGACCACTTCACCCTGGGAGGGCTTCTCCTGGGCCGTGTCCGGAATGATGATGCCGCCAGCGGTCTTGGCTTCTTCCTCGACCCGGCGCACCACGACGCGGTCATGCAGAGGACGGAATTTCATCTCTGATCTCTCCTGTGTCCCACCCGCTAAATTGCGGTAAATTCTAGGATTTCTGGGGTTGTTAGCACTCGACCATAGTGAGTGCTAACGCGACAGATAGGGGCTGCCCCCGGTCCTGTCAAGGAGAGTCGGAGCGGCTTTTTCGTTAACGCTTCCGGCGGCGGAACGCCTGGTCCGCGTCCCGGCCCCGGCGCTGCTTGCATTTGTATCCTCCGCCCGAAACTGTAGGATGCGCCCAAAATTTCCGGACGGGGGACAATCATGACGAGTGAAGCACTGGCCGCAGCACGGGCACTGGTCGGCAAGCCGGGGTCACGCGCGGCCATACCAACGCCCGCCCTCGTCCTTGATCTTGATGCCTTTGAGCGCAACGTCGCTCTCATGGCAGATCATTGCAGGGTGAACGGCCTTGGTCTGCGTCCCCATGCCAAGACCCACAAATCGGTCGCGATTGCCAGGGCGCAGATTGCGGCAGGGGCGCTTGGCCAGTGCTGCGCGAAGCTCGGTGAGGCGGAAGCGATGGCTGCGGGCGGCATTGAAAGCATCCTCATCACCTCTCCCGTCGTGACGGCGGGGGGCATCGCGCGACTCATGGCGCTGAACACGAAACTACCCGACCTGATGGTCGTAGTTGATAACCCGGAAAATGCGCGGGCCCTTGCGGCTGCGGCGGCAGAGGCAAGGCGCCCGCTCAAGGTGTTGGTGGACCTTGACGTTGGCCTGCACCGCACCGGCATCCGCCCCGGAGAGGACGCAACGGAGCTTGCCGAACTGCTCGATGCGGCAGAGTTTCTGGAACTGCGCGGCCTTCAGGCCTATGCGGGCCACCTCATGCATATCCATGATTTCGCGGAGCGGCGCGAAAAGTCACTCGCCGCGATGAAGGTGCTGGGCGAGCAGCGCGATGCGCTGAAGGCGAAGGGGCTTTGCTGCGACATCATCAGCGGGGGCGGCACGGGCAGCTACAATATCGACCCCGAGGCCAATGTGCTGACAGAGCTGCAGGGCGGCTCCTACATCTTCATGGACAAGCAATATGGCGATCTGGCACTCGGCAATGGCGCGAGTTTCCCCTTCGCCACATCGCTTTTCGTGCAGATGTCCGTCGTCTCGAATAACACGCGAAACCTTGCGACGACCGATGCGGGCTTCAAGGCTTTCGCTACGGATGCCGAGCCGCCGGTTCTTCTCTCCGGCGCACCGGAAGGGGCGAGCTATTTCTTCTTCGGCGATGAACAGGGTGGCATCCTGCTTCCTGATGGGGCGCATCTGCCGCTTGACAGCGTGCTCACCGCGATGACGCCGCATTGCGACCCGACGGTGAACCTTTACGACGCCTATCATGTCGTGCGGGGCGACACGCTGGTTGATATCTGGCCAATCGAGGCGCGCGGGCGAAGCGCCTGAGCGGAATCATCCGCCGCGCATTTCCATCTCCAGCCGCTCCCATAGCGGGCGGCAGTCGATGATCGTTCCTTCGCGCATGGCGCTGTCCACCGCCATGATGGTGAGACCTGCCACCATCGCATCATGCACGCGAACGGGGAAAGGCGCGCCATCGAGAAGGTGCGCGGCGAGGTCACGGCTCATCTGCTCATCCGAGCCATAATGCCCTTCGACGCTTGCCGGGAACTCCTCAATCTCCGGCTCCTCAGCGCCCATCGCATCGCGGAAGGTGAGGCGGTTTGTCACGAGATCGGCTTCAAGCGCGCCATTCAGCCCCGCGAAATACCAGCGCCGCTGCAAAATCCCCGCGTGGCTGTTTGCGTGGAAGGCAAGGCGGACGCCATTTTCATATTCGATGAGCGTCACCTGATTGTCGGCCACATCGGCATCGGAGCGGAACACGCTCTCGCCCGCATTCCAGCCCGCGCGCCAGAGCGTATAGGCAGGCGTGCCATCGCCATGCTTCCGCCCGGCCAAAGCTTCATTCTTCGGTGTGAAGATGGAGCGTCCGCCAAAACTCACAACACGCGCAGGCAGCGCGCCCGCAAACAGCCGGTAGAGATCGAAATCGTGACAGCATTTGTCGAGCAGGAAGGAGCCGCCATGCTTCTCATGCCGCCGCCAGTCACGCATCAGAAAGGCGCCATGTTCGGGGTGGAGATGCTCATTGCCTTCAAAGCTGATGAGCGGTCCGAGCTTTTCGCGCAGCATCCGCGTCACGGCGGCGACAAGGGGCGCAGAGCGCAACACGAGGCCAACAAGCACCGCGTTCTGCCCATGCGTATGGAGAAGCCGTGCCAGCTCCCATGTCTCTTCTTCCGTGCGAACCACCGGCTTTTCGGTGAAGACACGGATGCCCGCCTCAAGCCCCGCCTTGATATGCTCAAGATGGAGATGATTGGGCGATCCCACCATGAGAAGGTCGGGTGATGTCTCCCGCAGCATGGTAGCGACATCGCCATAGGCAGCACCCGCATCAATGCCGCGTTTTGAAAGCGCAGAAAGCCCTGTCGGCGCGGGGTCCGCATAGGCGACAATTCTTATATTGGGCGCTGCGGCATGGAGATTGCGGATCACGGTCGCGATACGCCGCCCAAGGCCCGCGACAGCGATGGTGTAGGTGCCGCTTGTCTTCATGGGAAAGGCTTCCGGCTCTTCTTTGACGGGTGAGGCGAAGGAATACGCCACACTTTGAAAAGATGCAGCATACTCTTCATTTGACAAGGGCGGGAAGGACGGGCGAACGCGCCCGGAGAGAAAGGATGACGAAATGAGACTGGGAATCCTGACGGGTGGCGGCGATGTGCCGGGTCTCAATCCTTGCATCAAGGCCGTTGTGCGGCGCGCGGCAGAGCTTGGCTGGGAGGTTCTCGGTTTCCGGCGGGGCTGGGCCGGGCCGCTTCACTACAACCCGGATGATCCCGAAGGAAGCGAAGAGCATCTGATGCGCCTCCATACGGGAGCCGTGCGCACCATCGACCGCATGGGCGGCACCATTCTGCGCACGACGCGGATTGATCCATACTGGATGGTGGAAGAGAAGCTCCCCGATTTCCTGCGCGGGAAGTTCAAGCCGGCATCGGACGGCACGTTTGATGCGACACCGCATATTCTGCGTGTGCTGGAGCATCTCGGCATTGATGTCATGGTGACGATTGGCGGCGATGGCACGCTTGCCTATGCCGCCCATCTCCACAAGCAGGGCGTGAAGATCGTCTCCATCCCGAAGACGATGGATAATGATGTTCATGGGACGGATTATTGCATCGGCTTCTCGACCGCCATATCCCGTTCCGTAGAGCACATAAATGCGCTTCGCACCTCCACCGGCAGCCATGAGCGCATTGCGGTGGTAGAGCTTTTTGGCCGCAACTCCGGCGAGACGGCGCTTGTCTCAAGCTATCTGGCAGATGTGGACCGGGCGATCATCGCAGAAGTGCCTTTCAATCCCGAAAAGCTTGCAGACCTTGTGGCGGGGGATCGCATGGAAAATCCGGCGCGCTACGCAATGGTCGTTATATCGGAAGGTGCGCGTGTCGAAGGCGGCGAGCGCCAGCATTACGGCCAGCCAGATGAATATGGCCGTCAGCGCCTTGGCGGGATCGGCCATTATCTCGGTGAAGAACTGACCCGCCTCACCGGCATCGACACCATCACCCAGTCACTTGCCTATCTCATGCGGGCAGGCGCGCCGGATGCGCTCGATCAGATGGTGGCAAAAGGATTTGGCACGCTGGCCGTGCAGGAAATCGCAGCGGGCCGCACCGGATTCATGACGGCGCTGCGCGATGGAAACTATGCAACGGTGCCGGTCACGCTATGCACGGAAGGCAAGAAGCGTGTCGATGTGGATGCCTTCTACGACAGGGAGACCTATCGCCCCCGCATCGCAAAAGTGCTTGGTACGCCGATGTTTCTCTATTGAGATTTGGTGACGATCAGCGTTTCAGCTGCATGGTGATGCGCGCTTCTTCGGCATCATCGCCAATCGCGGTGAAGCCGAAACGCTGATAGAGCGAGTGAGCATCATTTGTGGACAACATGATGCGCCGCACCGCTGCGAGGGCGGGATCATTCAGCATTGTCTCGACAAGCCATTTGCCGAGGCCCTCGCCGCGATGGATCGGGAGAATGTACACATCGCTCATCCACGCGAAACGCGTGTAGTCCGTCACCATGCGGGCAAAGCCGGCCTGCTCGCCCTGCGGCGAATAAAGCCCATAGGCGCGTGAGTTCTCGATGCTTGTCCAGAGGTCTTCTTTCGACACATCGCGCGCCCAATAGGTGGCGCCGAGCATCTTCAGAATAGAGTCACGATCCAGTCTCGATTTATCGGTAGTGATCTCAAAGCCATGTCTGGTCCAGGAGGAAATCTCCAAGGAACTCATACGCCACTCACTTTCTTAATTATTGTGCCCCCGCCCGTTGAGCATAAGCCCACGCCTCTTCTGCAAGCGGACGAACATTCGCTGCCATCTGCTTTGCATGCTCGCTGGAGGCAGTGCCATCCCTCACACGCCCAGCGATTCCCTGAAGGATACCGGCAAGTCGGAAGAAATTATACGAAAAATAGAAATCTAGATTATCGATGCCGGGGCGGTTGGTCCGCTCGCAATACATCGCAATATATTCTTCAAGCGAGGGAATGCCGAGCTGCTTGAGATCGGCATTGCGGATGGAGCCTGTTCCGCCGCCCGTGCCCTGACCCGGCATCACCCACTGCATCAGGCTGTAGGTGAAGTCGCCAAGCGGGTGGCCGAGCGTTGAAAGTTCCCAGTCCAGAACCGCAATCACTCTCGGCTCGGTCGGGTGAAGGATCGTGTTGTCGAGGCGGTAGTCGCCATGAACGATGGAGGTGGACGTATCCTCCGGCACATTCTTCGGCAGCCACTCCATGAGCTTGTTCATTTCCGGAATGGTCTCTGTTTCCGACGCAAGATACTGCTTCGTCCAGCGAGAGATCTGCCGTGCAAAATAATTGCCGGGCTTGCCGAAATCGCCGAGCCCTGCCTTCTCGTAATCCACCATGTGCAGGCACGCCATGGTTTCGTTCAGCGAGTCGTAAATCTTCCAGCGTGTTTCCTTGTCCTGAGAGGGAAGGAGCGGTTCCCAGAGCACGCGGCCATCGACCATTTCCATGATGTAGAACATGGTGCCGATGACACTTTCATCTTCACAGAGACAGAAAGTGCGCGGGGCAGGAAAGCCCGTCGCGTAAAGCGCGGTGATGACCCTGTATTCGCGGTCAACGGCATGCGCGGAGGGAAGAAGCTTCCCCGGCGGCTTGCGGCGCAGCACATATTTCTGCTTCGGCGTGGAGAGCTGATAGGTCGGGTTCGACTGCCCGCCCTTGAACTGCGACACGGTGAGCGGCCCTTCGAAGCCTTCCACATGCGCCTGCATATATTGCTCAAGGCGCTTCTCATCGAACTTGTGGCTCTCGGCGACTTCCTTTGTGCCGGAGAATTGCTCCTGACGGCTCGGTTCCTGGCTCATTGTTTTTCACTCCCCGTTTCGTCTTAATTGATTCTGTCAGGCGGTCTGCTTTTCGCGGGCAATGGCGCGGTAGCCAATGTCGCGGCGGCAGAAGCCTTCCGGCCAGTCAATCTTGTCAACAGCGCGGTAGGCGCGCGCCTGCGCATCCGCCGTTGTCTTGCCGGTTGCCGTCACATTGAGGACACGCCCGCCTGTGGAGAGAACGCGCCCGCCTTCCGCTTTCGTTCCGGCGTGGAAAATCTGGACACCGTCTTCTGCGCCAGCTTCAGCAAGGCGACGAATTTCCGTGTTCTTCTTGTAGTCGCCCGGATAACCCTCGGCGGCCATGACCACGGTGAGCGCCACCTCGTCCTTCCAGCGGACTTCGGCCTTGTCGAGCGTGCCATCATGGCTTGCCTTCAGAAGCGGCAGCACATCGCAATCAAGCCGCATCATCAGCACCTGCGTCTCCGGATCACCAAAGCGCGCGTTATATTCGATGAGCTTCGGCCCATCCGCGGTGATCATCAGCCCGGCATAAAGCACGCCCTTGAACGGGGTGCCGCGTTCGCGCATCGCGCGCACGGTAGGCTCCACGATCTCGTGCAACACGCGCTCATTGAGGACGGCTGTCATCACAGGCGCGGGCGAATAGGCGCCCATGCCGCCCGTGTTCGGCCCCACATCATTGTCAAAGACACGCTTGTGGTCCTGTGCGGTGGCGAGGGGCAGCACATGCGTGCCATCGCAAAGCGCAAAGAAACTCGCTTCTTCGCCTTCGAGAAATTCTTCCACCACGACTTCTGCACCGGCTGCGCCAAAGCGACCGCCGAGTATGTCGTCAATCGCAGCATTTGCCTCATCCACCGTCGCGGCGATGATGACGCCCTTGCCAGCCGCAAGCCCGTCAGCCTTCACGACAATGGGCGCGCCTTTTTCAGCGATGAAGGCTTTGGCGGCCTCCGCCTTGTCGAAGCGGCCATAGGCAGCGGTGGGAATGCCATATTCCGCGCAGAGATCCTTCGTGAAGCCCTTGGAGCCTTCAAGCTGTGCCGCAGCGGCGGAAGGGCCGAAGCTTGCAATGCCTTCGGCATCAAGCCGGTCCACCAGACCCTGCACCAGCGGGTCTTCCGGCCCGACCACCACGAAATCCACCTTCTTCTCGCGGATAAAGGCGATGATGGCGTCAAAATCCAGCGCGGCGAGCGGCACGCATTCCGCCACCTGTGCAATTCCACCATTTCCGGGTGCACAATAAAGCTTGCTGCAAAGCGGGCTTTGCGCGATGGCCCAGCAAAGGGCATGTTCCCGGCCGCCAGAGCCGATGACGAGAATATTCATGGGTACATCCCCTGGAAATGGCTTGCGCGGCCCGCCCGGAAAGGGTTGGGGCGCGAAGGGCTCCCTTGTAACATGGGGGCCCGCTCCGGCAAATAACCGCAGCCACCCCTATCGAAGCACAAGAGTGAGATGACCCCTCCGGATACCGCCGCAAACAATGCTCATGAATTCTCGGTGAGCGAGATTTCCTTCGCGTTGAAGCGCACCGTGGAGGAAACCTTCGGTCATGTCCGCGTACGGGGCGAGATTACGGGATATCGCGGGCCTCACTCTTCCGGCCATTGCTATTTCGGCCTGAAGGACGACAAGGCCCGCATTGATGCCGTCATCTGGCGTGGCGCGTTCCAGAAGCTCCGCTTCAAGCCCGAAGAGGGCATGGAGGTGATAGCAACCGGCAAGCTCACCACCTTTCCCGGCAGTTCCAAATATCAGATCGTGATCGAGCATCTGGAGCCGGCAGGCGTCGGCGCGCTGATGGCGTTGCTGGAGGAGCGGCGGAAGAAGCTTGCCGCCGAAGGCCTCTTCGCAGAGGAACGCAAGCGCCCGCTTCCCTTCCTGCCGCGCGTAATCGGCGTAGTGACAAGCCCCACAGGCGCGGTCATCCGCGATATTCTTCACCGCCTTGAAGACCGCTTCCCGCGCCATGTTATCGTCTGGCCTGTGCGCGTGCAGGGCGAGACGAGCGCGGCAGAAGTGGCCGCCGCTATTCGCGGCTTCAACGCGATGGGCGAGGGCGGTGTCTTTCCGCGCCCCGATGTGCTGATCGTTGCGCGCGGCGGCGGTTCCATTGAAGACCTCTGGTCCTTCAATGAGGAAATCGTCGTGCGTGCTGCCGCAGAAAGCACGATCCCGCTCATCTCCGCCGTGGGGCATGAGACGGACACGACCTTGATCGACTTCGCATCTGATCGCCGCGCGCCGACACCCACAGCAGCTGCTGAAATGGCAGTCCCCGTGCGCGCGGAACTCATGGCGGATATGCGAGATCGCACGACGCGGTTGATGCGCGCCGAGGCGCGGCTGCTTGAAGCCGCGCGCACTCAGCTCCGCGGCCTCGCGCGCGGGCTGCCGCGTCTGCAAGACATCGTCGCTTTGCCGCGTCAGCGTTTCGACAATGCCGCAGAACGCCTCTCCCGCGCGCTCATCCGCGCAACGGAAGTGAAACAGGCACAGCTTCAGCGTGTGGAAGCGCGCCTCTCGCCGCAGCCGCTTCGCCTTCGCATCGTCGCAGAGAAAAAAGCCCTGCCGCAATGGATGGAGCGCCTTGGCCGCGCGGAAAGGCGCGCTCTTTCCGATGCCGGGCGGCGGCTCGACGGGGCGGCAAAGCTTCTCGAAAGTTACTCCTATCATGGCGTACTGAAGCGCGGCTTTGCCGTGGTGCGCGATGCCTTTGGCAAGCCGGTTCATGCGGGCACAGGGCAAAAGCCCGGTGCCGTCCTCGAGATCGAGTTCGCCAGCGACAGGCTCGGCGTTGTTGTGGCGGGCGGCAGTCCTGCCCCTTCACCCAAAAAGGTGCCCGAGAAAAAATCCGGCGGCGCGCAGGGGACGCTGCTTTGAACCCGGATTTTGCGCGATCTTCGCCCGCGCGCTAGAGTGCCGAAAAATGAGGATGATGTATGAACAGGATTGACCGACCCGGCAGCGGCGAAGCGGAACTCGTATATGGTGACGGGGAGTTTCACGTCGTGAAACCCGGCACGCATGTCACCTGCGCTGTAACGGGCGTGCAGATTCCGCTCGATGAATTGCGCTACTGGAATGTCGATCGGCAGGAGGCTTATGCAAGCCCCGACGCTTCGCTGAAGCGGATGATGGAAATTCTCAAGGGCGCGAAATGAAGAAACTCGCCCTTCTTGCTGCCACGCTGTTGCTGGTCGGTACCGCATGGGCGGCAGAACCACCGCTTGAGCTTCAGGGGCGGATGGAGCAAGGCGGCCTCGTCATTGGCAAGGCAGTGCCGGGCACAGAAGCCATGCTCGACGGCTTGAAGCTCGACATGGATGCGGAGGGCAATTTTGCCTTCGGCTTCGACCGCGATCACGGCAGGCAGGCGCGGCTTACACTGCGCTATCCCGATGGGTCATCGGTAGAGCGCCTGCTTGATATTGCCCCGCGCGACTGGAAGATCCAGCGCGTCGAAGGCGTACCACAAAAATTCGTAACGCCTCCGCCGGAAGCCGCCGCCGCCATTGCGCGCAGCACAAAGCTTAAAAATGAAGCGCGGGAGAAGCGCGCGGAAGGAAGCTGGTTTCGCGAGAATTTCATCTGGCCCGTCACAGGCCCGATCTCCGGCGTCTTCGGATCACAGCGCTACTACAATGGCGAGCCGCGCCGCCCTCATTATGGCGTCGATGTTGCCGCGCCAACGGGAACGGAGATCATCGCGCCCGCAAGTGGCGTGGTCACGCTTGCCGATATGGATATGTATTTTGAAGGCGGTCTCGTTTTTCTGGATCACGGACAGGGCGTGACCAGCCTGATGATGCATATGAGCCGGATCGATGTGAAAGCAGGCGACCGCGTGCAGCAGGGTGATGTTCTGGGCGCTGTCGGCGCAACAGGGCGCGCAACCGGCCCGCATCTCCATTGGGGGCTTTACTGGCGCGGCGCCTGGCTGGACCCGGAGCGGCTTGTCGGGCCGATGCCGCAGGGTAAACCGTCCGGCAGAAACTGAGGCCGGCCTACTCCTCGGTCTGAGTCCATCTGCGTCTCCGCCGCCGAGGGGCCGTCCAGCGGTCATGCAGCCAGAGCCATTGTTCCGGCCGCTCACGAATGCGCGCCTCGAGGAAATCATTTAGCTCCTGCGTGATGCGCTGCACTTCTTCCACCGGATCAGCGCCCGGCCGCGCGACAATCGGGTCGTAAACAACGACACGGAAATGGACACCTTCCAGCCGCTCGATCCAGGCTGGCACGACAGGAATATTGTATCGCACCGCCAGACCGGCAGGCGCATTCGGCGTCATCGCGGGCAAACCGAAGAAGCGGGCAGGAAGCCCGTCATTCATCTTCTGGTCCGTCAGCATGGCGACAAACTTGTTCTCCCGCATCAGGCGAACAATCACGCGCGCACCGGTGCTTCCTTTCGGAATCTGAATTGCCTGCGTCAGTTTCCTGCGATGCTCGACCAGCCATTGCTCGACATAGGGATTGTTGGCGTGCCGATAGACGCTGCCGCCCTCAAGCCCCTCGAACTGCATGACGGCGGGCAGCAATTCCCAGTTTGCGAAATGGCCTGAAACGAAAACCGCGCCATTGCCGGATGCTGCAAGCGAGCGCAGTAATTCGGCATGTTGAATATCAAGCCGGTGTCTTTCCTCCGGCTCGATAAGGCGCTGGAGATGCGCATATTCCGCAATCGTCCGGCCGAGATTATCCCACATGCCGATGACAATGCGCTCTATCTCTTCCGGCGAAAGTTCCGGCATTGCGAGCGCGAGATTGCTCCGCGCGCGATTGGTAACGCCCACCCGCGGTCCGATCTGACGCCCGAGCCAGCCGCCCACCGCCGAGGCGCGGTCCACACCAAGCGCGCCAAAAATGCCGAGCGCGAGCCGCAGCCCTGCATATTCGGCGAGGTGTACCCATTTTTTATTGCGCGCCATATCGACCGGTTCTTCTGCTTCTTCGAGGCTCGCTTATACCATCTTATCCACGCCGTCTCGCTCGTGTGACAGCATCGCGTATCAGCGTCATCAACGTGTCGATCTCGGCAATATGCGCGCGGACGGGCAGGGTAGCCGTCATCTCGGCAAGCCGGGCAAGCGGCGTGCCGGGTGCCGCATGGGTGAGCCGAACCGCATCCTTTTCCGTGGTAATGAGCCGTGCATCCAGCTCGCGCGCGCGCACCAGAAGCGCCAGCGCATCACTGTCGCGATAGACATGGTGATCGGGATAAGAGACCGTCTCGGCAATCTCCGCACCGAGATCGCGCAAGGTCTGGAAGAACTTGTCAGGCCGCCCGATCCCGGCAAAGGCAAGGAGGGGGCCGCCTGTTTCGGGCGGAGAAGGGGGCCGCACGATGGATCGGAAAACAGGAATGCCGCGCGCCCGCGCCCGCGCCGCGATGCCATCCCCCGCATGGCCGCGCCCCGTCAGGATCACGGCATTGGTGCGGGCAAGCGCGCTGTCCACCTTCTCGCGCAACGGGCCGGCGGGGATGAGGCGGCCATTGCCAAGCCCCACCGCTGCGTCCACCACCAATATCGAGAAATCCTTGGCGAGTGACGGATTCTGAAAACCGTCATCCATGATGATGAGGCCGGCGCCGCCGCGCTCCGCCGCCGCCGCGCCTTTGGGCCTGTCTGCCGCCACCCATGTGGGAGCAACGGCGGCAAGCAACAGCGGTTCATCCCCTACATCGTGCGCGCCATGATGAAACGGGTCAACACGGATCGGCCCGCGCTCGCGCCCGCCATAGCCGCGGCTTAAGAAATGAACTCGCTCGCCCTGCTTGAGCAGAAGCGAGGCGATGGTCATGGCAACGGGCGTCTTGCCGGCACCGCCTGAGGTGATGTTGCCGATACAGATGACCGGAAGAGTGCTTTGCACCGGCTTTGCCAGTTGGCGCTTGAGGCCGCCCGCCGCGCCATAGAGAAAACCCGCAGGTGCCAGAAGCCGCGCTGCGATGCCCGTCCGGTTGCGCGATGCCGGATACCAGAAACGCGGCTCACGCATGGGCGGTATCCTTCTGATCCGCTGTCGTGCGGAGAAGGGCGAGAAGCGCATCCGCGGTGCGAGCTGTCGCGCCGCTGCCCTGGCTCGCAAGGCTGTAGGCCGCCTCCGACATGCGCATGCGCACCGCTTCATCGGAGAGCAGACGGTCCACCACATCGGAAAGGTCTGTGGTACCGATCACGCGCTGCATGGCGTTCTTTGCCGTGAAGTCCTCGTAAGGTTCCGCGAAATTGAAATCGCATGGTCCGGCGATGAGCGCGCAGCCAAGCCGGGCCGCTTCGTATGGGTTGTGCCCGCCCGTCCTGTTGTCGAGTGTACCGCCGATAAAGGCGATGTCACACAGCGTATAGAAAAGCCCCATCTCCCCCAGCGTGTCGGCGAGATAGATCGCTGTCGTGGAAGTTACAGGTTCGCCAGCCTTTCGCTGCGCAACGGTGAGGCCGAGGGCGCGAAGCTCGCTTGCAATTTTATCTCCCCGCACGGGATGGCGCGGTACGATGATTGTCAACAGGTCGGGAAAGCGCGTGACAAGCGCCAGATGCACCTCTGCTGCGATGCGCTCTTCACCTTCATGCGTGCTGCTTGCAAGCCAGAGCGGACGAGGACCGATTTCGAGGCGAAGCTGCTCCAGCGCCGCAGGCTCACAGGCGAGCGCCGCCGCGTCATGTTTGAGATTGCCCGGTTCCGCGACATCTCCCGCACCCAGAAGCCTCAGCCGCGCCGCGCTCGCGCCATCCTGCGCCATCAGCAGGCGGAAGCGTGACAGGAGATCGCAGATAAAGCCCGGCGCGCGCCGCCAGTTGCGGAAGGAGCGTTCGGTAATGCGCGCATTCACAAGCGCAAGTGGAATACCGCGCCGATCCGTTTCAAAGATCAGGTTTGGCCAGAACTCGGATTCAATCCATACGGCAAGATCGGGCGACCAGTGATCGAGAAAGCGCCCGCAATAGGTTGGATGATCAAGCGGCACATATTGATGGATAGCGCGCTCGGGCAGCCGGTCCGCCATCAGCTTTGCCGAGGTGACGGTGCCGGTTGTCACGAGAACATGAAGATCAGGCCCTGCTGCCAGAAGTTGATCGACCAGCGGCAGCACGGAGAGGGATTCTCCCACACTTGCCGCATGAAGCCAGACGAGCTTTCCCTTCGGGCGCGGTCGGGCTGCAATGCCAAGCCTTTCGTCGCGCCGTGCCGGGTCTTCCTTGCCGCGCGCAGTGCGCCGGTCAAGCAGAAGCGGCACAACAGGCGCGAGGCAGCGTGTCAGGCTTCTGTAGATGGCGAGGCCCATGGAGAGCTTTCCATTCATGGCAGCGCGACGGGGCTCAATGGGCAGGCGCTCCCCGATCCTTTGCCGGAGAGGCGCGCCCCACAATTTCTTCCGCCTCGGCGGCAACGGCGTTCAGCCCGTCTTCGACACGCTTTCGCGCTTCCTCGATTTCTTCCGGTGTTGCATCGCGCGGCACATAGATCGGCTCGCCCCAGACAAGCGCTCCTTTGGAGAAGGGCAGGTTGATGGTGAAGCTGTCCCAGTTATTGAGCCGGATGCGCGCGCGCGTTGTGGCCGCAACAGGTATGATGGGGCAACCGGAGAGCCGAGCCAGCATGACAATGCCTTCGCCTGCAAGTCGCGCGGGGCCGGGCGGCAGGTCGGCAGTCAGGCCGATGGAAATATTTTCGCCAAGTGCGCGCACCATGGCGCGTAGAGCGCCAGCGCCCCCCTTGCCCTTCTGCTTGTGGGCGCGTTCCTCGCCCTTCGGCACGCCGGCCCCGCGGATCGTACCGACACCCAGAAACTCCATCACCTTGGCAACGATCTCGCCATCACCATGACGCGAGACGAGAATGCGCATCTCACGCCAGTTGTGCCAGAAGGTCGGCAGGATCATGTTCTGACCATGCCATGTGGCAGCAACGAAGGGCTTGTCCTCGCTCCAGAAGCGTGCGGCAATATCTCCGCGTCGTATTTCGAAACGGCCTGTGCGGCGCACCAGTTTGATGAACAGGGCGATGAGCCAGGCGATGATTTTCGTAAATCTCTCGCTCTTCAGGATCTTTTTCACAGGGCTTCAGTCTCCGCGCGCTCTTCCGCGTGGATGACAGGCGCTGCCGCCTTGTCATCTGCAGGTTCCGCGATGAACTGGGAGCGGGAAAGCTCTGCATAAAGCCCGCCCATCGCGACGAGATCATCATGCGTTCCCTGTTCGACCACGCGGCCTTCATCAATTACGCAAATCAGGTTGGCATGTCTGATGGTGGAAAGACGGTGCGCAATGACAAGCGTTGTCCGTCCCTGCATCAGCCGGGAAAGCGCCGTCTGCACCTGAATTTCGGAAGCCGTGTCGAGGGCGGATGTCGCCTCGTCCAGCAGCAATATGGCGGCATTCTTCAGCATGGCGCGCGCAATGGCGATGCGCTGGCGCTGGCCGCCGGAAAGCTTGAACCCTGCCTCGCCCACACGCGTGTCATAGCCGTCGGGCAAGGCAATGATGAAATCATGCGCGGCGGCATTGCGCGCCGCTTCCTCGATTTCCTCATCGGTCGCATCGGGCGTGCCATAGGCAATATTTGCGCGGATGGTGTCGTCGAAAAGGAAAGGCTCTTGCGTCACAAGGGAGCTCGCGGCACGCAGCGAGGAAAGCGTCACGTGACGCACATCCTGCTCGTCAATCAGTACGCGACCCTCTGTCGGGTCGTAAAAGCGCGGCACAAGATTGAGGATCGTGCTTTTCCCGGCGCCGGACGGGCCGACAAGCGCAACCGTATGGCCTTGCGGCACATCAATGGTGATGCCGGCGAGCGCGGGCGTATTGTCATCATAGTGAAAATGCACATTCTCGAAGCGGATCGATCCGCCGCGCACTTCCAGCGGCTTCGCATCGGCAGGCGCCGTGATGGATGGTTCGATATCGAGAATGGGAAAGACGCGCGCCGCCGCTGCCGCACCGTCATGCATCATCGTCTGCGTATTGGCGAGCTTCTTCAGCGGCTCATAGGCAAGTAGCATGGCGGAGAGAAAGCCCGCCAGATCACCAATGGTGAGGAACCCGGTCTGGACGCTTCGCCCGCCGAAATAGATGACGGCAGCAATGCCGATACCGGAAAGGACACCGGTGACGGGGCTTGCAAGATTGCGGCTGTTGATCGCCTTCAGCGCATGGTGGCGCACACGATCAATCGTCTGGCTGGTGCGCGTGATTTCTGTCGCTTCCTGATCATAGGCCTTGACGACGCGTATGCCTTTCAGCGCTTCGGAAATGGTCGCGGTGAGGTCGCCTGACCCTTCCAGATTGCGCTTTGTCGCCTTGCGGGTGCGCTTGCCCAGCACACGCACGAGAAGTCCGACAAAGGGGATGATCGTGCTGCCGATCAGCGCAAGCTTCCAGTTGAGCCAGAACATCGCGCCCACAAGCGCAATCACGGTGAGAAGGTTCTGACCGAGATCGATCACCGTCACGGTGATGCTGTCGCGCATCCGGTTCGCGTCATAAAGAAAGCCGGAAAGAAAGCGCCCCGAATGGGTGCGTGATACCCATGCCAGATCCGCATGCATGATGCGCGTGAACATGCGCTTCTGAATGGCGGCGACAATGTACTGGCCGATCTTCGCGATATTGGCGCGGGAGATATAGGTGCCGATGGCCTGCACCGTGGTGGCGGCAATGGCGGCAAGCGAAACAAGCAGCAGCATCCACGCGTCGGTGCCGACAATATTATCGAGCGCATGTTTGATGAGCAGCGGCACGACGCCCGTGGAGGCGGCCACGATGGCGCTCGCAACCAGCGCGACGACAGCCAGCCGCCAATGCGGCTTCAGATAGTCGCGCGCCATGCGCTTGACGACTTGGCCCAGGCTGATCTCGCGGACAGGCGCAGGAGTGCCGGAATCGGCAGCGGTGCCCTGTCCGGTTTTGGGCGGGGTGCTATCGCTTGTTGGTTTCGGCATTCTGGCCTGTTTCTGACGGGCGCCTGGTCTCCGCGCCCGGATATCCGGTTGCCGCGGACAATATCACAGCCCGCGCCGCGCCACCATAAAGCCCGAAAATGGTAAATACTTCCCGGGACTGTCTTTTTTGCCCCTAGCGGTTCAGCACGGCCACGCCAATGGTCAGATAGGTCGCAAAAAGAGACCAGAGCAGATAGGGCACGAGCAGCAGGGCCGCAAGGCGGTTGAAGCGGGCAAAGGCGATGATCGTCGCCGCCACGGCCATATCCAGCACGACCACGTCGATCACGCCGAGAACGGGGCTCTTCAGGCCGAAAAAGAGGATGCTCCACGCAAGATTGAGCGAGAGCTGCGCGCCAAAAATGGCAAGCGGATAGCCGGAGCGGTCGAAGCTTCCGGTCGTCTTCCAGACGAGCCAGGCGGCAATCGCCATCATGAAATAGAGAAAGTTCCAGACCAGCGGGAAGACCCAGGGGGCCGGAATGAAGGGCGGCTTTTCGAGCGTCGGATACCAGTCATTGACGCTGGTTGCCGTCACCGCGCCACCCGCAGCGGCAACGAGAAACACGACAGCGATGAAAACGAAGAGATAAAGCAGGGAAGCAAGAGCGCCGGGGCTTTCAGCAGTCTCTCCGGACGCTTTGGCGGGTTCAGTGTTCATGCTGACCTTTTTGTTTGTTCTTGGTTCCGGTCTGTCGGCAGGTATGCGGCCATAATCTTAGCAGCAAAAAAGCGGGCTTCGCAGCAAAAGAGCAGGGTGCTAGCCGCTCGTTGCGGGCAGTTTGAGGGCACTCACACGGGCGGAAATCGCATTGTGAAGCACGGGGCCCGCCGCCAGCAGGCTTGGATGCCGCGTGGTGGGGCGGTTATAGGAAAAGAGGTTGCCGTCATGCGTTGTCATCCGGCCACCTGCTTCATGGAGAATGATGTCGGCCGCCGCAAGATCCCAGTCATTCTTCCCGTTGAGTGCCAGCGCCGCATCCGCCGCCCCGCAGGCAACAAGCGCGATGCGATAGGCAACGGAATTGCGCTCCAGAATTTCCATCTCCGGCCAGGGCTCCCGCCAGGCAGGGTGACGAAACATGGGCGGGTAGGCCGCCATCCGGCATCCTTCAATCGCAGTCGCCCCGCTCACATGGATCGGCCTGCCATTGAGAAAGGCGCCGCCACCCAGCCGCGCTTCGAAAAATTCATCTGTTGCCGGATTGAACAGCACGCCAAGCAGGGGGCGCCCCGCTTCCACCAGCGCCACGGAGATCACGAAATGCGGCCACCGCTTCGCAAAGGCGCGCGTGCCGTCAATCGGATCGACAACCCAAACACGCTCTCTTGTGAGGCGTGAATTGTCATCCTCCGTCTCTTCCGAGAGCCAGCCATAATCCGGGCGCGCGCTGCCGAGCCGCTGCAACAGCAGATCATTTACGGCAATATCGGCTTCCGTCACCGGCGTATTGTCATGTGCCTTTGACCATTGCTTGTGGTCGGTGCAGTAGAAGCGCATCGCAAGCGCGCCTGCCTCCCGCACTACCTCCTTGAGAAGCGCGAAATCACTGTCTCGCGTCTCAGGTGCCGGCAATGGTCATGCCCTCTACGCGAATGGTGGGTGCGTTGGTGCCATAGCGGAATTCAAGATCATCCGCGGGCGTCATATTGAGGAACATGTCCTTGAGGTTCCCCGCAACGGTGATCTCGCTGACGGGATAGGCAATCTCGCCATTCTCGATCCAGAAGCCCGAAGCCCCCCGGCTGTAATCACCCGTGACGCCGTTCACACCCATGCCGATGAGTTCGGTGATGTAAAGCCCGCTGCGAATATCGGCGATCAGCTCCTTCACCGTCAGGCAGCCCGCTTCCATATAGAGATTGGTGGTGGAAGGTGAGGGCGGTCCGCCCGTGCCGCGCGCCGCATGGCCGGTGCTTTGAAGGCCAAGCTGCCGCGCCGTCGCCGTGTCGAGCAGCCATGTCGTCAGCACGCCATTTTCCACCAGCGTCATGCGTCTGTTGGCAACGCCTTCCCCGTCGAAAGGCTTGGAGCGCAAGCCCCGCTTCATATGCGGATCATCAACGATGGAGATGCTTTCAGGAAAGATGCGCTGCCCCATAGCCTTCTTGAGAAAGCTCGTTCCCCGCGCAATGGCGCTGCCGGAAATGGCGCCCGCAAAATGGCCGATCAACCCGCCCGACACGCGCGGATCGTAAACCACGGGCACAGCTTGCGAACTCACCTTGCGCGGGTTGAGCCGACGCACGGCCTTTTCGCCTGCGCGGCGGCCTATCTCGGCTGGTCTTTCGAGGTCAGCCTTGTGCCGCATGCTCGAATAATCATAGTCGCGCTCCATCGCCGTACCTTCACCTGCCAGAACGGAACAGGAAAAGGAACTCGATGTGCCGGCATAGGTTCCCGCAAAGCCCGCACTTGTAACGAGCGTGGCGGTGGAACGTCCCGTCCCCGCACTCGCGCCACCTGAATTGGTAACACCTTTGACAGCAAGGGCCGCTTCTTCTGCCTCTGCGGCAAGGGCCGCAAGCTCTTCTGCAGAGAGAGACGGCGTCTTGTCCTCGATGTCGAGGTCTGGCCAGTCCCGCGCGAGCAGCGCCTTGTCTGCAAGGCCGCACCACGGGTCTTCCGGTGCTGCGCGCGCCATGGCGACAGCACGTTCAATCATCGGCTGCAAGGCAGCTTCCGATGTGTCTGTGGAAGAAACCGTCGCCTGCTTCTTGCCGATAAAGACGCGAAGCCCGATATCGCGCCCTTCCGAGCGCTCCACATCTTCAAGCTTTCCGAGCCGCCATGAAACGCTGAGAGACGCGCTCTCGGCGACAAGCACCTCCGCTGCTTCCGCACCTGCATGGCGCGCGCGTTCCACCAGCATGGAAGCGAGATCAAGAGCGGAAGACTTGTCAGAAAAACTCATGGGCAGAAACCGGACAAAATCAGGAAAGGACCGTCAGACAATGACGTACCAGAGGCAGGCAATGCCCGCGACCAGCAGTGCAATCCATGTGAGAAGCGTGCCGATCAGGCGCGGCGGCGATGACTCGCTCGTCCGCGACACGCCAATCGCATGGAGTATGCGGCCAATCGTCAGCGCCAAGCCCACAATATGCATCACATAGATCGAAGCGGCGAGCAGATGCAGCACGATCAGTCCGGCAAGCGTGATTGGCACATATTCCACATTCGTCACATGTGCGCGGTTCGCATTGTAAAGCTGTTCGTCATCGCCCGTGCCCGTCATCACCTTGGAGCGCACGCGATTGGCCGAGACGCGATAGGCAAGGAAAAGATTGATGAGAATATTGAGCCCGACATAAACGCCAACAAGGCCGAGAGAAGTGGAATAAAATCCCATGGGGTCCTCCAGTGTCAGGGCGCATTAATATATGCAGAACAGGTGGCGTCTTGCGCCTCGCACCCTTGCGTGATTCGATCTTTTTCTGCGAAACGCTATCACGGGACGTTCGGCATGGCATCTGCGGCGATACTCACCGTAGAGACGGGCGACATTACGGATTTGGCGGTGACGGCCATCGTCAACGCCGCCAATGAGCGTCTGGCACCGGGTGGCGGCGTCTGCGGCGCGATCTTCCGCGCGGCAGGGCCGGGGCTTGAGGAAGAATGTCGCGCCATTGGCCGCTGCCCCACAGGCGAGGCGCGGCTCACCAGGGGCTACGGCCTTCCCGCTCGATGGATCATTCACGCTGTCGGCCCCGTCTGGCATGGCGGGGCGCAGGGCGAGGCAGATTTGCTCGCAAGCTGTTACCGGAACGCCCTCGCCATCGCGGCAGAACACCAGATGGAATCCATCGCCTTCCCTGCCATCTCAACCGGCATTTTCGGCTACCCGGCTGAGGAAGCGGCAAGGGTCGCCGTCGCCGCCTGCCGCGCGCATATGGCGGAGAATGAGTTTCCGAAAAAGATCATCCTCGTCGCCTTTGATGAACGACAGGCAGAGCCACCGAAACGCGCGCTCGCCGAATAAGCATCCTCATTGCGAGGAACCGTGAAGCGGTGACGGGATCAATCCTCAGAAGGCCGAACGTGGCGCAGCTTCTTCACTGTCCCGCGCTTTACCTTCTCTTCCACACGCTTCTGTTTTGCCGCGCGGCTTGGCCTCGTCGGCACACGGAATTTCGGCTGATGCGCCGCCTCGGTGATCATCTCGACGAGCCGGTCAATGGCGTCGCGCCTGTTTGCCTCCTGCGTGCGAAAGCGGTTCGCCGTGATGACGATGACGCCGTCTTTCGTGAGCTTCGTCCCTGCAATCCGCTCCAGCCGCGCGCGCACCCGCTCCGGCAGGGAAGGGGAGCGCCGCGCATCAAAGCGAAGCTGCGCCGCACTCGACACCTTGTTGACATTCTGCCCGCCCGGCCCGCCCGCGCGAATGAAAGTGATGGAGATTTCATCCTCATCAATGCCGAGCCTGTCAGTGACGGGGATCAT